>Ga0315273_10001274_pt1 | contig 28447 bp, 17 predicted proteins | sample YL17G02_0_MG_FD_205753 | JGI IMG/M metagenome (GOLD analysis project Ga0315273, IMG submission 205753) | Sediment microbial communities from Yellowstone Lake, YNP, Wyoming, USA - YL17G02_0 | ecosystem: Environmental > Aquatic > Freshwater > Lake > Sediment | place: USA: Wyoming | collected... | reverse complement strand
CACGTGTCGGCAGATCCGACTTCTCCAGTTTGGGGAACACCCGCTTCTTGAGATCATAGACCCATTCCGTGCTGACCTCCTCAAGACTCTTGCCGACAGTCATCTTGAAAAGAGAGACGAAACCCTTGGCTTTCCACCAATTTTCGAATAGCATCTCAATCTTGTCTTCGCCGTAGTGCTCGACTAAGAAATGGCAAAACGATTCGCCGTACTTGTACATAAAAAAGGTGCCTGTGAGATCTTCCAGTTCTTCGATGTCCCTGATGTTTCCCGACAACACCATGTCGGCCAGAATCATCTCCGCTTCGGCGCTCCAGTCGCTCGACCAGAGCTCGGCAAGTCCCTCCGTAAACCAAAGCGGCGGTCCATAGTAGTTCATCTTCCGATGCTCAGATATGTTCGCGAGTATCTTGTCGTACATGAAAGAGTGCACCAATTCATGTCGGACGACGCGCCGGAAATCCCCGACGGAGCCGTTGAACGGAACCACCATGCGACCCTTATAGAATTCGGTGAAGCCGGCGACGTTCTCCGGTAGCAGCAACGGCGTCACATTCGTCTGTGCAAAAAACGTCGGCGCGCTGTAGATGATCAGCGGTATTTTTCTGGAAATATCGTGATTGAACTTGTCGGAGAGGAAGTCGTACGACCCTTCAGCCGCAGCCGCGGCGATTTCAGCAATCTGCTTTTCGCGTTCGTAGAAATAGACGCGAAAATGCTTCGTCGATAGGACCTTCCAGTCAAAGGCCGAGTACTGGATTTTGTTTTTGCCGAAGTAAAACTGTGCCGATCCTGTGGCGTACAGGGTCAACAGAAACAGAACGATCCAAGCGCGCTTTAGTGTCATATTCCGCTTGAGGTCGTCTTGAGATACCTTTCGGCAATTTTCACCGAGTTTTGCTTGCGAAATTGACCGAACAACGACCGCGTGCGCGCCCTGACATACTTGCGCAAGACGTCGTCAAATATCGCCGACCTCAATTGTATAAACGTACTCACAACCGTCTCGTTCAACTCCTCGTCCGATTTACCGTGATACTTGTTGTAGGTCTCTGCCTCACCCAGCAGGACGGCTGCAAGAAAACTTAGGGCGCGCTGTCTGTCAAGCTTAATAAGCGCCGGCATCGAGTTGGCTCGCTCTTCGACGTTGCGAACGAAATGCTCTTCTACGGCAGAATAGTGTAGCGGCGAGCCATTTGCCACAAGATTATGGAGCGCTTTAAGCTGCACTTCCCGGTTCGGATGCGACAACAGTCTCGAACAGAGATATGCAGCTTCGTCGCCTCCCAATCGCTCGAGCGCGTTCAGAGCTTCGATCAAGACGCGCATATCGCGGTCGTCGATAAACAGCTTGACGAGCGCCACCGAGTCGGGGTGTTTGATGTTGCTCAGGATGAAAATGACATTGCGCACTTTGTACCACGACTCTAAAGGCAGGTCGCTGTGCCCTGCCAGTCTTGCCGTCAGAGTGCGATCCGACAGAAGCAAGCGAAAAGCCGCGATTGTGCGGATGCCGAATCCCGAAAGCAAACGGAGCAGCAACATCCTGATGCCGCGGTGTTCGTTGGCGATATAGGAAGTGAATACCAATATCGGCTCGATGCCATTGAAGTTTTCCAATAGCGGCGTCATGGCCCTGGACTGTCCCTCGAAATTGCTTCTTAGTTTCGCGATCAGTGCTTCGGCAATTTTCGGAGAGGTCAACCGCTGGTGAACTTTCGAGGCGTATTCCGCCACACCTTCCGCATAGATTATTTCAGTGTCGAATTTCTGGCAGATCAACTCCAGCAGTTGATTGCTGGCCGCATAGCGATCGCGTTCCAGAAATCTCAGATAGTACACTTCCAATTGATCAGCCAGGATGGCAAACGCGGCGTTGCTGAGGGACGGATCAGATAAGCGTTCTCGGATCTGAGACAATTGTGTTGGCGCCACTATGGAGTCTGGTTCCCCAGCGCTCAGCGTAGCCAGCCTCTGCATAGTCAGCCGCTGTCCCTCGGTGACGTTATAGTCCCGCGTTTCCATTTCGGAGTAGAGCGTCTTGATGATATCTTCGGTATACTGCTCCGTGTTGATGGTCATCAACCACCCTAACAGTTCCTCCACTCGGTCAGGAGAAATCGACCCAGCCGCAAAATCATTCTTGATGTGTTGGATCTCGTCATGAGCCACCTTTCGTGGTGAGGAATCGGAGGCGAAGATCAACTCAAGGTACTTGGGATCGACCATATTAAGATCGACCAGTGATTGCTGCAACTGCGGTAAAAGGTCGATCGCCTCGCGTTCTGCGAGCACGTCCTTCAGCGCAAACAGCGTCTGGCTCATTTCGAAGCGATTCGCCAGTTTGTGGTTTCCCAAGTTCTCCCGCAGCGCTGCTACCAGCAAACCGAGCAACTCCTCATTTGAGAAAGACGCCAGTTCCTTACCAAGCATTGGCACGCCCTCCGCACTACTGCGAACTCTGATGGGTGCAGTGGCGCTGCCATTGTCCGTCGACGCGCCATTGTCGCTATTACCGACACCTCTGCCCGAGCCACCGGTCCAGCCGCTTCCTGATTGGTCTCCCCCCTGCCCCGTTCCCAGCAGCCGAAGCAACAGCGTTGGATGCTTTCGCAGCGTTTCGGCGATAGTGGACTGCATCTCGCCGGCTCCATCACCGAGGGTTTCCACCATGCCGGCGGAGACTACGCGCTCATCTTCACCGACCAACTGGTACTGCACCTTGCCGATCGAAATCGCTTTGATGTTCTCACTTTGGACAAATGCTTGCAAATCACGCTGTTCTTTCTTGAGATTCAGATGAGCGAGAAATTTCTCGAATGCCGGAAACGTAAGTCCCGGATCAAAGCTGATGCTCGACAGACCTGACTCGTAGAGGATTTTCCCCAATCCATCCTGCAGTGCGCGGTCTTCAAGTGGCACGCCGTTTCCGAGCAACTTGCCATCGGCAACGGCAAAGATCAACTGCTCTCCGTTCTGCAGCAACTTCTCCAACATCACGAATGGCTGTTCCGCTGCCTTTACGGAAGCCGGATGGCCGGACGGATATATTCCCAGCTTTCTGACCGCCGCGCTCACTTCTCGCAGGAACGCCATCAACTGGTCGGATGTCGGTTTCTGCCGGGTAGTTGTCTCCATATCTAATGTGATCGGCAACAAACGATTAAGTGTTTATAAAAAATTGTTGTCTGGCAGCGGACTGTTACAAACTGAAACAGAAAATAGAGCGGCGGCGGTTATTTCAGGACAACCATTCTGCGGACTGAGGCATTTCCCTGTTGACGGTAAAAGTAGATGCCGCTGGCAACCGGCACGCCGCGTTGATCCTCGCCATTCCAATTGAAGCGATAGTCTTTGGAAGCGAATCTCTCGGTGGCAACGAGCGTCGCGACTGTCCTGCCAACGATGTTGTAAACGGTGATTGGCAAGGGTGACGACGAGCAAATAACCGTGCTACTGTTGAACGGATTGGGAAAATTCTGTTTTGGGACGAGATCTGACATGACCGGCAACAGTTCATTGTCCACGTCAGTAGCTTGATCAACTCTCAAGGTCATCGGCACGATCCGGTTTCTAAAGGAAAAGCTGTCACTCTCGCAATGGACTATCAGTGTGTCGTAGTGCGTTCCGACTTCCAGTACTATGCTGTTGATTCGCAGCGCAACGGTGTCTGATTCATCGGGCAATATCAACGCCTGGGCGCTGTCCCAGAACAGCCACGCAGGTACATGCTGAGACTGCGGGAGAATCGCATAACGAATCGCGCAACCAGCAGTGTTTGTCACAACCATTCTGATTGAGCTCGTGTCGCCCCGGCTCATGGCAACTGTGAGCGACTCGGGCTCAATTCCCAACGGGAAAGCAAGAGGCGCTACGGGATCAAGATACATTGGCGTCGAGCGGTTGCTGAGTATGCCTGAGTCCCACGTGGCCAGCGCCACGTACATTCCCTGTGTCTGCGTTCTGGGCAACGTGCAATGCAGCGAGTCCGCCACAGTCAGATACGCGTTGGCCGTGGTGGCGCTCGTGCTGGAGTCCGCGCCGAGAAAAACGGTAAAGGAATCCGGAAGATTGATCGGGTGTTCAAAACCTCGTAGCGTGTCAGAAGCGTTGCATCGCAGTTGCAGTAGCAGATTACCCTTCAACTCCGTGGTCCAGACCAACTGCTCCCCCGAGCAAAATCCTCTATAAGTGTGACTATCGCCGGATCGCCAGTCCAGAGCTGGTAGCGGTGCCCTCGGCGTGGTCGCCTGCCAATGGAATTCCACGAAAAGGCGGCCACCCGTAACCAGCCCACGATGTACGGGAAATCCGAACCACCCCCCGGGAGATGGCACGTCCTCAGCAAAAACAACGTACGGACCCCAGACGGCGGTGTCATCCGTCGTTAGGGGAACGTGATCGAAAATGGTCAGCACAAATGGTGATTCGGAATCGCCCGGTTGATCGGGAAGATGATAGCTGTATAGGTAGAGCGAAATCTGATCTACAGCGACAGAGGATTCGAGTCCGTCAAACTCCACCAGAATTCGTCCGACTGATCCCGGCTGCGTGACCAGATAGTATTGCCGCGGGACACCAAGGTCGTTGCTAAAATCGACAACGTTGACATCGCCGCAGTGCCAGATAATCTGGAAGGCATCAAATGTCGGTTCAAAGCCGACCGCATACGGTGAAGGTGGTATCTGACCGTGGGCGGCTGCGGTCAGAATCAGTAGAACAATGAAAGCCAGAATGCCTTGTCGCACGTCGATCCCATACTGCTATTTGGTAGCGACAAGATATGGTAACCGGCCGAAGGCCGCAAGTCCCCAATTAGGTATGTCTCTACAAATATGACGGGGTAGTGACGGCCGCAGCTATGTTACCGATTGGCGTTCGGGCTGGCGTTTGCCCTCCTTGTACTCACGCCAAAGCCTTCCCCATTCGGTGCGATTGAACTTGCCAATCTTCGCTTGGCCGATAGTCGGATACCACAAGACGTCATGGTAGAAGTTCGAGGCGGCCGGCGCCCACGCCACGAGCGGCGAATGTAAGGCAATCTTTTCGAGGAAACGCAGCGGCCCCTTGCGCAACATCTGGTCGCCCCAGATGACGAGAGATTTCTTCGTCGTGAAATGAAAATTGACACCGTTGACATCCGCGCCGACGACTTCGATATTTCGCGGATCGCCGTTACCAAGCTGCATCTGGTCGCACATGCGGATGTATGGAATCGACAGCGGGTCGAATCCCATCAGCTTCGCTGCCACCGAGTCGATCGCCACCGAGTCGGCGGAAGCCAGAATGTAATTCTGCACCACCGGGTCCATCGTGCGTGGTCCGGCGCCGTTGCCTGCGACTGTGCCATCCATAACGGCAAATACCGACGGATGCAATTCCATCTGCATCAACATCAAATCAACCAGTACTTCGTGTATGTACTTGTGCGCATGATGCCGAACTTCCTTCAGCAGCCCCCCGAAGGAGTTTTTGATGGCGCCGGTCGTGACGGAATGACCGTGTGTCTTGACCGTCGGCAGATGCATTATCTGCCTGCCGACATACATCTTCGGAATCTCGATTCCCTCCGGAAAGATGTCGTTCAACTTAAGCAGCTTTGACTTGAACTTATAGACAATCCACTCCTGTTCAGGAAGCGGCTTGAATTCGAGTTGATACTGATTTAGAATCGGCAACCAGAGATTGTTGGCGGCGCCTTTGCGGGGGTTGGTTACGACCGTCTTGTTCTCAACGGGCAACAGGCGGTTCGGAGTGAAACCGTCTCCTATCAACTTCGCCACGACCCCTTCCACTTGCCACGGTTGACTTGAACAGGCCGGGAAATATTTCGTCCACGACAGATTCAACTTGAGAATCAGGTCGTTGTCTTTGTTCAAATGCCGCGAGTAGTCGGCAAGATCCATTAGTTTGGCATAGTCGGCGATCACCGTCTCCGGCGTCGTTTTCAACACCGCAACTTTGGCTTTGTTCATCAGTTCAACCTTTGTTTCCAGATGACACGTCGTCTCTGGCAGCGTGTGGATAGATATCACAGACAGGCCCGAATTCGTAGCAGGCCAGCAAACGTCGCAACTTGCGCTCCACCGTGTGCAGATTGGTGTAATGCCGGATTCGACTCTTCAATCCGGCCGCTTCTCGCGGCTGATTCGGATCGATCTCCCACGGATGCAGGTAGATCATCGCCGGGTAACCACGCTGATTGTACGCCTGTATCGCGCGTTTCGTGTACCAGTATGGAAATAGACGAAAGCTGCCACCGCCGCAGGCAGGCAACAATCGCCCGAAGATGGAATATGTCGTTGGTGGAATTTCCAGAATTGATCCGCTGTCGCTGTTGACAAAATACGGAAAGCGTGGGGCGCGTGGATCGCCATACAGGTCGTGGTAGATCGGGAAAATGCTGGAATCGTACTCAATCCCGCAGGCCAAAAGTGTCTCCCATATCCATTCGACTTTGCGGTCGGCCGAAAATGTCGGCGCCCGAAAACCGCGCACTTTGACACCCGCCGCCTTGCCGATTGCGTCCACCGATCGCAGCAGATCGGACTTGAACTCACTCTCGTTCATCCGCTTCAACGACTCATGATTATGGCCGTGGGTTGCCAGTTCATGCCCGCGCGCCTTGATCATTCCCACTAGGTTGGGATACTTGTCCGCGATCCAGCCGAGTACAAAAAAAGTCGCTCGGGCGCCGTATTCGTCGAACATGTCCAGCAGGCGCATCATGTTCATTGTCAGGCGGCTCTGACGCTGGTCCCAAGATGAACGCGAAATGACCTGATAGAATGCTTCGACCTGGAAGTGCTCTTCCACATCTACTGTCAAAATGTTCTTCATGACGGTTTAGCGCTTCTTGGCGGCGTACTGATATCCGTAGTACCTGTGATTGTAGTGGTAAGGCAATACCCCTTGTACGTTGTTAAGCACAACGCCAACGACATGCGACTCTGACTTACTAATGATGTCACAGGCGCGTTTGATAACGCCCAGTTGCGTCGAACCAGCCTTAACCACGAGCAGCAAACCATCGAGTTCGGGTGCCAGCACTACCGGATCGGATACCGGAATCACGGGAGCGCAGTCGACAAATAGCAGATCGAAATAGAACTTGATCTGCTCAATCGCCTTCTTCACCGAATTGCCCTCGAACAACTCGGTCGGATTGTCCTTCATGGTACCTGCTGTGACCACCCAAAGATGCTTCATGGGCGTGCTCTTAAAGGCGTCCTCAACCTTAATCGAGCCGTCGATCAGGTCGGTGATGCCGTTCTCGACCGGCAGGTTGAAGAGCTTGTGTACCGTCGGGCGCCGCAGATCGCAATCAATCAGAATAGTCTTGCGTTTCTTGTATACGGCGGCGGTGATCGCCAGGTAAGCCGCCACGGTTGACTTTCCCTCCGACAACATCGCCGAAGTAACCAGAAACGACTTGCGCTCGATTCCGTCACTCGACCGCGTGATATTGTGCAGCAGGCGGCGAAACTCGGTCGCCACAACCGATTCGGGGTGATAGTAGTCGAATATAGGTCTGTGTGTTTCTCTTGCCACCGGACTACCCTTTCGTAATCACCTTGACCAATGCGTCAAAGCCGCGAAATTCGTTTTCCGCCAACTTCAGACTCTTCTTGGCGCGCTCGAACTGGGGATTGATCTTCAGCGCTTCTTGATATTCCTGTATCGCCTTGGAGTGAATAAAGCGCCCCATCAGTGTGTAGGCGACGGCCAACTCATAGTGCAGGTCCGGATAATGCGGGTTCTTGCTGATCGCATCCTTAAGCTGTTTGATCCGGCGCGACAGCACGCGATCGTCGATCCTGTCGGCGCTCAGTAAGAAGCGCAGGTAGACGTCCGAAAACTCACGATTACGTCGCTCTTTGCGCTGCTCGCGCACGTAGAGCAACTTGTGGAACGCCGCCTCGAGGTCGCCTTGTTCAAACAGCGCTTTGCCCTCTCCGAATGTCTGATCCTGATACTCCGGACAGATGATCACTGCGCGTTCCAGCATCTCCACCGTCTTGTCGGCATGCTCGGAGAACAGCTTGAAATCCTCTCGTCGGATTGCATTGAGCACATACGTCAGCGCCTTATTGAAATATGCGTCGCCGTAATACAGATTCAGATTAATCGCTTCGTCAAACTCGATCATCGCCCGCTTACAGGAACCGACAGCCAGAAACGCCTCGCCAAGATTATTGCGGTAGTCGGCAAACTTCGGTTGCAGCTCGACGCAGCGGCCAAACGGCTCGACTGCCTCCTGCGGCTTTCCCTGCGCCATGAAAACCAGACCAAGATGATTGAGTAATTCGTGTGCCTCCGGATGCTGACTCACTGAGCGTTTGAACAACGCCTCGGCTTCAGGGTACATCCGCTTGTAAAGCATCGCCAGACCAAGACTTTTGAGTTGATCGGCATCACTCGATTGCATCGCGTCTGCGAACTTCTGCAACAGATGTTCGATTTCCTCTTTGCGTTCCCTGTGAGTATTCTTGACCAGTTCCAGCAGTTCCGGCTCCAGAAGACCGGTGCCGAACTCCTCCTCAACCGTGTCGAGGAGCAGGCCATCGGAAAAGATCGAAGATCGCACGCGGCGCTGCGTCGGATCGTTAAAGGTTTGTATCAAATACTCCCGCTCGGCGGAAGCGACACGCGAATTCAAGCGAAAGTTCTCCATCGTACTACCCTCGGACACCGGCGGTTTTCTTCACCGTGGTTTCAGCTTCGATTCGGGGAATGGTCCCAACCACTTCCAGCCCCAGCAATTCTTCGATATCTTCGATATTCTTGATCGAGTGATCCACCACTTCGGCAAGGATCATGGCGCAGACGCCCAGCAGTATTCCCAGACCCAGACCCATCAAAGTGATCTTGAGACGGTTTGGCGATGACGGTTCCAGCGGAATCGTCGCCGGTTCCAGAATGCGGTACTTGGTCTCGGCTTCGGCCGTCGTCGTCGCTTGTTGTATGCTTACGCCGGTCGCTTGCGTCTGCCATTTATCGTAAATTGAACGCTTGGCATCGACTTTTTTCTGCAGACTCTCTACCATCTGGTCATAATACGGTGTGCCGGTGACTACGCCGCGGATCTGTTGCACGGACGATCGCAGTATCTGGTCCTTGCCGGCCAGAAAGCCGATCTGGTAGCGCCGGTAGATCAATTCACCGAGGTCTGCTTGGAGCGACGCCGAACGATCGGGATAGAGTTGCTTCGCCAGCGCCGTCGAACGGCTTTGCATCGAATTAAACGCGTCCGATACTTTCGTCAACAGCATCTGGATTTTGGCATCCCTCCAAAGGTATCTCATCATCAAATGGCTGATTTCCTTCGTCGAGGAGAGCGCATCATCGACATCACCGGCGAGCTCGTTCGCCGACTGCAGCGTACTCATTGTGTCGATTCCGACCTCAACCAAACGCACCGCCAGGAAGTTCTTCCGATCGATCGCTTCTTTCACCTCCAGATTGGTGGCGTCCAACTCAGACTGGATCGCCGATACATTGGTCTGTGAACTGATGCCGGCTTGAAGATTGGTGGAGATGTAGGTAGTCTTGAAATCCGCCAACGCCTTCTCAGCGTCTTCGAACTCCTTCTTCGCCAAAGCCAACTGCTGATCCGTGAACGCCCGGCTTTCGCGGGATGTCGCGACTTCGTCGGACAACTTGCGCGCTTGGTAAACCTCCGCCAGCTTGGTCGCCATGTCGACCGCAAGTTTCGGCTGATCGGAACTGCAGGTGATGACGACCTGATTATCGCCGATCAAACCGACGTCGATGTTATCCCGCAATTCATCTATCTGTAGTTTGCGCACAATATCCTGCAGTGCATATTGAGGAAACTGATTCTGCATCCGCGCCGCCCCCTTGATAATCTTCTCTTTTGGCTCCAGCTTCAGATCGGTGATCAAACGGTTGATATAACTCGAAGACAAGATTTCCGAGCGCGTTGAGGCCAGCCATCTCTGGGCCGTGCGCGGATCCGGCAAGTCCGCCAGTTCCTTCGGGATCATGCTTTCCAACTCCCGTGACACGAGTTTGCTGGACGAGATCACGATCTTGGTGGATGACGAATATACCGTAGGCAAAAGATAACTGCCGCCGAAGGCCACGGCAGTCACCAACACTAGAGGCAGAACCAGCCAGAATTTCCGCTTCCAGATGATCTGCCAGATGTCATGAAGCGTTACTTGCCGCTGATTCATCGCTTGAACCTATCTATCAGCAGTATGGTCGACGTAATCGTGGTTCCGAATGTCAGAGCATCGCGAAGAGCGTTGAAACCGACGCCCAGGAAAGTGCCGCCCTTCTCCGGAACGACGATCGCATCTTCCGAGCGCAGCAGATAGCGCGAAGGACTGCCCTGCTTCATTTGCTTGTCCATATTTATCGTGTATACGTTGGCATACTCGCCGACTCTGGAATTGACCATGATTCCTTTCAGATTCGCCGTAGGCAGCGTGCCCCCCGCAATCGCGATGGCCTCCAGTAGGCTCAGACCGGATTCGAGAGTATATACACCGGGCCTGGCAATGGCGCCCACAACATAGTACACATTCCGACCGCCACCCGTTTCCGTCGGCATTCCTGTGCTCGGGACTCCGGATAATGTGCGGGGAACCTGGATGACGTCATGCGCCAGAATCTTCGGCAGACTCGACAGGTCGCGACTGGACACAGCCGATAAGACGTCGACCGACGAAATCTTTCCCAGATCACTACCACTCCCGCGAATGATTTTGACATTGCGCAAGTCACCGACGGCCGTCACCCCCCCCATTTCCTTGAGGATAGCCCAGAGGTCGGGAATGACTTCCCGCACATATCGCCCCGGGGCCATAACCTCCCCCTCGACAAAAACCGTCTGCGAATTATAGCCGGTTACCGTCACCGTTGCTTGACTGATGTCACGATTAAAACGCGATACTTGTTCGACGATCTTGCGGCCCAGTGCCGACGGCGTAAGACCGGCTGCCGTAATCTCACCGATGACGGAGAGCGAGATCTTTCCGTCAGAATTGACCATGGCGGTTTGGTTGAGGTCGGGCGCTTGCCAGAACACAATCTGAAGCATATCGTCGATACCGACCGTATACTCGGCGAACGCCGCCGGCGACAGTACCACAATCAAGCACAGCGCCAGCCAGAGTTTAGTCGTTAGTTTTCTTGTCATACCTGTCACTTCTCGCATTCAGGAGTTTCTCATCGAACATAAATGACTTGTTTCTGCCGCTGAACTTGGCTTGCAAAAGTGCCATGTCCGCACAGTATATTAATCGGTCAATTCTTTGTGCGTCATTAGGATAAATCGCTCCACCCAGCGACACCGTGATCCGGTGCTGTTCACTGGTGAATCGATCCCGAAACTCGTGATTCAGCACCGTAACCCGCATGCGGTCCATGAAATTGGCGCAATCCTCCGCCGAGGTTTCCGGCATAATTACGCAGAATTCCTCTCCCCCATACCGGGAAACAACATCGATAGACCGCACGGACTTGGCCAGCAGGGCGCCAAGTTGCTCAAGGAGATGGTCTCCCGATTGGTGACCGTAAGTATCGTTAAAAACCTTAAACTCGTCAATATCAAAGATCACCAAGGCCATCCGGCGATCGAATCGCTTGGCACGCGTCATCTCTTCTTGAAGTCGCTTGTAGAAGTACCGATAATTGTACAGACCGGTCATGCTGTCTGTATATGACATTTGTTCGATTTTCTCGAAGTGTGCCTGATTTTCCAGCACCAAATTGAACAGACGGCAATAGGAATACGCCGCTTCCAGTTCCTCCTCGGAAAATCCGCTTTTGATGCGACCAACGGCCATTAAGCTCTCGGAGCCTTCTACATCGCTGAGCGCCCCCACCGCGCTGACACCCGTCTCTCGCAAAGTCTGCAGTACTGCACTGTCCTTCACAATATCCGCTACCTGATCCAACCGCTTCCAGCCGGGGCTGTTCTTAAGATCTGCGGCGAATCCGCTGCCGGCCGGCAAAGTCAGCCTTGGCGCGAGTTCCTTGCTCACACTTTGACCGTACTTTACCTCGTAGTCACCATTTTCTGGGTTCTTGAGCAAGACCACAGCGAAATCAACCTTGAAATGCTCTTTGATCAAGCGCAGCAACGACTCGTAAAGCTGATCGCGGTTGTGAATACGCATCAGTCGATCCTGTGCGTTGATCATCGCCCTCGCATCAAAAGTCGGCGATATCGACTCAGACTCCTTCTCCCGATTCACCGAGTCAAGTTGTCTACGTAGTTTGCCAACTTGTTGATTGTGTTTGTTTAACAGATCTTCAAGCAGTCGGTAGTCGCTAATCTGATCGGCCAGCGCCAACAGAAACGGGCGCATAAGTCGTAGAGGGTACCCCGTCGAGTGAGACAGCAGAACAAAATGGGAGCACTTGCCACCTGACAGAATTGGCATCGCCTCCTCGAACGGCAGCTCGCTCAGCAGAGGGGTGATTTTCCCACCAGCATAGACCTTGCGCAGAGACACCACGGAACGACGCGTTTCCATAGCCAGGATTAGTTCATCCCGATGACCAATGCACAACTGTTTCACCCTCTCCGGCGGGATACCGTGGACATCAGTGACAATGAATCCCTGCTTCTTTTTGACGACGAGCGCCAACGCAGTGACATGGAGACTCTCATACATGAAGCGCGCCAGGTCAGCGACCTGACGGTCAACTTGGCGTCGGGTAACGAAGTCACTATGCATTTGTTCCAGGCGCTGCAGGTAGAGCTTCACGAGTTGGCGAAGCTTTGAATCACCGTATCTGCCGAAGTAGTAAAGTATTGCGCCGGCGCCGGTCAGCACGACTCCCAGAGCGACAACAACAGCCACTTTGGTGACAGATGGTGCCAACACGGCGACCGCCAGCAGTAGAACCAACGCGACGACATAGACAATGAACGGCAGTAACATAGACCCTCTGCCGCAATTATAGACCACAACCGGGCTTTATGCAAGAAGAAACGCGCCGCCAAAGCAGCCCAGAATTCGGGTCATCTTGAAGAAGTTGTCTATCGTGGTAGAGAGTGGCTTTAGCCTCGGCGGCTATGACGGAAACGACTCTTTCTGGTAAGCAGCGCATGACGACGCAAGATGCTCCAGACTTTCCACCAGCCAACGCGACGGGTGCCATCGGAGGCATTATTCAGCAGGTCAGCCAGTTCCCAAATGCTATAAAATGGGTCGGCTTTGACCAGAGACAACAGCTCTTGGTCGAGAGTCGATGGCATCTCAGTGTCAACGCCGGTATGGACTTCTACGATCGTCTGGGTCGCTGTCGAGGGTTGGATGTGGTATTCCTCGGTCGTGACTTCGGTTGGAGGATCGGCAAACGTCGGATTGGGCAGAGTGATCGGATCAGCCTTGCCGTCCGGCTGCTCCGGTTCCGAGTTTGCGGGCCGAAAATCGGCTTTGGCTTTCTCGATATTGTCGTACGCTCTCAAGATTGAGTCAAACTCGAGCAGTTCGAAAATCTCGTAGACGCTGGGAATCATTCTTGCCAGTTTGAGGTCACCCTCGTGCGCCTTGATCTCGCGGATATTGCTGATAAAGATACCCCAGCCGGCAGATGAAATGTAGTCCACCCCCGCCAAGTCGACGATGATCTTATACTTCCTTTGCTCAAGAAGCGTGTTCATCACCCGCTCCAATTCGCTGGCAGTCATGGTGTCGATTACACCATCGACCCGTACCATTGTTAGTTCGCTGCTGCGTCCGGTCGTATCGAGAGATATTCTTATGTCGTCCATGCTTCTCCTTGTGGAATCTTCACCAGCGACTCAGCCCGATCGAGTGCGGCGATCTCCTTGGCGAACAGGAAGTAATCCAGTGCGCCGTTGGAATAGGGAGCGTGTTCGAAAATCGTCTTGTACAGCATCTGGGCTTCTTTGAGCTGCGTATTGATCCGAATTCGTGTAGCAAACACCTTGTCGGCGTACTCCGTCAGCAATTGGTTGTAAATCGTCTTAGAGACCCTGGTTCTCACATCATAGAAGGTCGCCAGTATACCCATCAACTCCACTTTGTGTCCGATTTTCGCGTAGATATCATCAAGCAACTTAATGGTCTTTTTGGCGCCTTCACAAGCAAAAAAATCCATTGAGACCGGTACCACCACACCGTCAACGTAGTTGAGCACGTTGACATTTATCAGGTTTATCGCCGGAGGGCAATCACAGATGACATAGTCGGTGCCGTGCAGCTTGGAGAGCACCTGCCGCAGTCGCAATTCGCGCTCCGGCTGCCTCGCCAGATAAAGCTCGGTTTCGACGATACGCATGCCACCAGAATCAATCAGGTACAGGTTGGGACGCAGATTGACAATCTCCACGTCGCCGGTCGTCATCAACTCCGACAATCCCTTCTGCGGCTGTTTCTGAAAAGCCATCCCAACGTTGGCCTGACTGTCACAATCAACGATCAGCACTTTCTTGCCGGAAAGCGCCAGACAATGACCAAGATTGATGGCGGTCGTCGTCTTTCCGGTTCCGCCTTTGCAGGTGATGATGGCTATCTTCTTCATTCGTCCCGGTTCTTGCGATTGCGCTGCTCTATCTTCTGCTCGTACTCTTCAAACTTGAACTTGGGGTCGGTCTCGGGCAACTCGATTACTTCCAGACTAATGCCATCGTCAGCCCGCTGCTGCCATTGTTTGCTGCCAACTTCTTCCAGCCGTGCTGTCGACAAGACGTTTTGTTTCTCCAACTCCTGATCTATGGTACGGACTCTACCTGCCACCCGCTCAAACAGAAGTCGAAGTTGTTCCGGTGTAACCTGCCCTTCCATTTCCTCGAACATCGCAGTCAGAACATCGCTGTGCTCGTCGTTCAGACCCATCTCTGTCAGCTGGCGTCGCCATACCGCGAGCCGAACTTCTTCCTGTTGCTGCAGAGATTCCTTGATCCGACCGAGATAGGCGCTCCGATCGACACCCTGCGGCTGCACCTCCGCCTCTACTTGCGGAAGACGCGCAAAGTCCTCCTGCTGCTGCGGCGTCAGACCCACACCGGCGCGCATCGAATACTCGTAACGTTGACGGCGGGTATTGAGCCGCAGACGCACCAACTCACCGTAAATGATCTTGTCATCCAGTTCCGGTCCTCGATGTCCCAGTATCTCCAACTCTTTGCGAAGACGTGTTGCGCCGAATTCGGGATTCTGCTTGATGGTTTCCAGCAACTGATTGCGTTGCTGATATGTCAACTGTGCCGGAGAGTCGTCGACCCGCAGGGTCTTGTTAAGCAAACCCTCATCACCATAAAGCTCGTGGCGCTTTTTGTATCTATAGTAAGTCGATGCCGAGAGGTTCATCAGTCGGCACGCCTCGGCGACCGATCGCTTCTCTACGTCAACGAGATCAAGCAGCTTCTTGCGGCGAGCGAAGATGTATTGATCGGCCTCGATTCTCTCCTTGATAACCACCATCGTGATGTCATCGTTCTGCTCGGCGCCCGACGTAAAACTCTGCAACTCATCCGAGAACTTCTCGATGAATTCATCCGGCGATAAATCACAGTTGTCTTTGATAAACTCAAGATAACGACCGATACCAAACTGCTCCCGCTGTGGATTCATTGCTTCGGTGATGCCATCGGTATAAATCACCAACATGTCGCCTTTCTTGAGACGCACGTTTTCGCTGTCGAGGTTATCCTCAAAACTGACCCCTTCCGGCAAATTGATCCCCAGCGGAATGCCCTTGGGATTCAGGAAGAAGGTTTTGTCCTCTTCCTTTCGGTAGAGAATCATCGGGTTGTGCCCTGCTGACGAGAACGAAATTTTCCGGTTGCGGGTATCGAGGACGACCAGGAAAATCGTGATAAACATCCCCTTGCGGACGTCTTCCGTCACGAACTCGTTGACTCTGGTGAGAATATCGACCGGTGAGCGATTGCCGCGAGATTCCAGACGAATCGCCGTACGGATCATCGTCATCACCAGCGAACCGGGGACACCCTTGCCGGAAACATCCGCGACAACGATGCCCAGTGTGTTTTCGTCTATCCAGACGAAGTCATAGTAATCACCGCCAACATCCTTGGCGGCGCGATAGATCGTAGCAATATCGAATCCTTCAATGTCGGGGAAATTCTTGGGGAGCAGCGTATGCTGGATATCCTGGGCAACCTGCATCTCCTTGCGCATCCGCTCCTGCTCGACCTTGTTCGCCTGCGCTTCCCTGAACTTGACCGTCATCTCATTAAAGGCCTGCGCAATGGCATCGAATTCTCCAGCGCCGGTCAGCGTAACTTTGCTTTCAAGGTCACCCTTGCCGAAACGACGGACCGCTTCCACTAATTTCTGAATCGGTTTGACAAAGTAGTTCGACAGCAGATAGACGGCGGCGATCACGAACAGAAACGCTATGCCCATCACCATCAGGATGCTGCGCCGCGTGGTGGCGATGTTGCTTTCGAGACGTTCCTCGCCGAAGCCGACATGCAGCGTTCCGAATCGATGGTTCTGGTAGTTGACGTTCTGGACTACATAGAAGACACCTTTTTGATCGCCGCTTCCGAGAATCCATTGCGGTTGGGCTACCAGTTTTTCATCAATGGGGGCCGGTTTTTTGTAGGGCTTGTGCAACTCCTCTGGTGACCCGGTTGAAGCGACCACACGGTTCTCATCGTCCAGCAAGTAGACAAAGCAGATATCCGGATTCTGCTCGGAGAAATTCCGCGCAAACTCGTCGAATTCGACATCGGAGCTGTTATTGATAAAGTAGGTTGTCGCCTGTGAGGCAATAGTGTTGCTATACTCCGTGATTGTTTGAGCAAACTGCTTCTCACGCCAGCTAACTGCTTTGTCCTCCCAGAAGAAGTATACCGCCACAATCACAAGCGTCATTATCACCGAAGTCCAAAGAGAGAACTTGAACCGGATCGACAGACCCTCTGGTTTGGCAGCCGTCTCCGCACGCGCCTTCGGATAGCGTTTGACCATCCGTAGCTCATTGACACCACCGGTCGAATGGTATTCGACTTCGTCCGTGACCTTGCGGATAAGATATACGCCCAGACCGCCTTTCCGGCCTGTCTTGATGTAATGGTTTAAGTCTGGGTCGGACGACTTTTCAAAATCAAAGCTTCTGCCCTTGTCATAGATTGATAGTGTTATCCGGTCGCTAAACAGTGAGATTTTGAGTTTCAGAGTGCCTTCGCCGTAGAGATAGGCGTGACGAATAACGTTGGTGCATGCTTCCTCGATGGCCAATAGGATTGCCGTAATATCCTTTCGCCGAAACGGTGTCTCCGACAAAACCGTCTCAATAAAAGTGCGGATATCGGGCAACTTAGATTCCGTCGCCTGGAATTCCGCAAATATCTGCTTGGTTGGCTTGGCGAATATTCTCATGTGAATGGGCAATTCTACTGTTCGGTTACTTTGCTGTCCAGATTAAACTTCCACCCTTGGAAGCCTAGTCGTGTAATGCGTTGCCAATCAATTAGTCGTGTCGTTTTTCTTAAGTCTTAGTTTAGCTTGCTGGATGTTCTTTTCGGTCTCGGCATTCCGGGGGTACTCCGCAAGCACCTGCTCCCAAAGTTTGATCGCTGCCTCGTACTCCCCCTCACGGAACTTCGCGATTCCATCCAAATAGACTTTCCAGATCGCTTCGTTTTTCTGGAGTTCCGCCAGCGCTGAAGTCGGAGCCTGTTGCTTGAGCAGTTGCAGCAATCCGAGGGCGGCAGAGTCGTTGGGATTTGCGGTCAGGAGTTGCTCCAAGATCTCCCGAGCGGTAGCTGTATCACCGGTCTGATACGCTTCAATCCCCGAACGCAACAACGTCAGGGTTCCAACCTGGTCGGAGACCGCCTTGAGATTTCGACGCGCCGCGGTATTGGCGGGATCATATTTCAGAATCTCAGCATAGCGCACGGCAGCATCCGCGAGATTGTTTTCCCTGACCAGACGTGCGGCCTCCCGGTCAAGCTGATCGCACCGATCCGTCACCAATGCCTTGAAACTCGTCTCGCCATCGCGGAAACGGTTGTCGTTGCCAAAGGCGGGGCGTAATTGGTCAATTAGCAGGGTCGCGGCCTCGATGTCCTTTAAGCTGATAGCCTCGTTCAATTCCAAGAAAAGTTCGACCGCCTTGATGGAATCGCTCTCAGCCAGCACGCCTGCCCGGACCGTGGCAGTCAACTCGTCAGATTGTTTGCGCTTGATTTCAGCCAATCGCTCGCTGACTTCGGGGTTGGTTCCATTGGTTAAGGCCTCCGCCATTTGGTAATAAACTTGCGCCGAGTCGAGAGCACCGCTATCATAGAAGCTGCGCGCACTAACGAGTGTTGCCGCAAGTTCCTGCTCACGCTGTTGGCGAGCGAACTCCTCTGAGGACTTCAGTTTCTCCGCCTCACGTTTTGCGAGAATTGATGATGTTGACCCTCCTAACGACAGATCCAGAGTGACTTGATGCTGGGGCTGGAAAAAGTCCTGGGTTCGATAAGTGTATCCGAAAGTCGCAAAGCCCAGATGCAATCCCGCGCCAAAATTAATCTGGTCGACATCATATCCGCCGCGTAGGAAATAACTGTGCAGGAAGGCAACTTCAGCCCCGACATGAATCTTGGGATCAGCCTTTTCCGTCTTGTCGACATCAACCTCGACGGCGAAATGATTCCTGCCCGTGGTAAATGGTACAACGACACCTATGCCGCCTTTAAGATTGCGCGACAATGTTTCGCTGGCGCGATTGAGGCGGAGCTTCGGCGCCAGCAAATTCTGTGCGTTGAAACCGAACGACAAATACTCCGAGATAGTCAACTTGATTCCAAGGTCCCCCCCGGCTCCAAACGCCGACGTATTGTCAAAGCTCTCGCCAAATAACTTGATCGTCGCACCGAGGGCAAGATGGCGGCTGATGTTCTTGCCGTAGCCGAGCAAATACATTTGTTGATTAGCGCTAAAATCACCAAGTAACCTGCCGAGATTGTCGCGGCGCTGAATCTGATCCGTTGTCAGTAAGAATGCTGCCACCGCAAAGCTGCCATAATCAACTGTCGGCCAACCGAATGCCGCGGCGCTGTATTTCGTCCCCTCCGGTAGCGGCAGATACAGGAGCGACAAGCTCCGATCAGGGAGTGAGGTTAGCGTCGCCGGGTTCCAGAACACACTTGAAGCGTCATTGGCCAAGGCAACATTGGCGCCTCCCATACCGAGTGCGCGACCGCCGGCGCCGTGTGAAAACAACGGCGAAAGTCCGGCACCGTTGCCGGCGACCAGCATTGTTGTGGATAGCATCACCGCAAGCAGCGTTACGGCAAGTAATCGTCGCATTACTTCACCACCGCAATTTTCGTTCTGACTTCCGGCATTCTCTCGACGGTCAACACCGCGATATAGATACCATTAAGTACGATTGCACCGTCAGCGTTCTTGCCATCCCAGATCACTGTCACCGGTTCATTGGCTGACGTTGGCGCGGGCAACGCGCGACTGAGCACTTCGTCACCCGTCAGAGTGTAAATCTTCAGAGTCGCTGGCTTTGTGACTGACGAACTGTAGACGATCGTGGCCTGCTCGGTCAGCGGCGAAAACGGATTCGGATAGGAGAAGAACGACTGCTCCAGCGCCACCGGCACCAGCGTTAAGTCCTGCTCGATAATCAAACGTGAGGCAAACCGCGCCGTGATCGGTACCGGCTTCGCTCCCGCCGGAGAAATGTACTCTGCGGCAAAGGAGTTTGAATCCAGATACAGCACTGCATCAAGCAGCGTTGGGTCGGATCGTAGCGTTATCGACAACACCGCGACTTGAGGAAGACCGGTGTTCCCCCCGAGGTTGAAACGCAGGCGATTGCCACTGGTAATTCCCGTGATGTCAGAACTGTTGTTGTACCGCAAGCTCGCTGAAGCAAGAAGTGCAGACGGATCGACCTCATCTCCAGCGCGATCATGCAGCGCCAAATCGACGTATTTGAGATACGGCTCTTTCGACTTGCCAACGATGTCAAAGCTAAACCTCAGCATCTCGTAACTGCCGCCTGCAGCCAGTAACGTCGACGACAACGCAGCAAAGTCAACGGCAAGTGCGACCTGTTCTTCAGTCGAGATTATTACAATCGTATCCGCTCGATTGATAGTCTTGGCGGCAATGCCGGTATTGTCATCCTCCGGCGATTGCGTGATAGCGATTTCAAAGCGACCTGTGTCATTCGTAGCGGGCGCTGTCAGACTCCATTCAACATCTTGTCCGATGCCGAACACTTGAGTCGGTTCACTCGTTGTAACGAATGTCCCCTCAAGCTGTCGCAAAGTGACTTTTCCCTCACCCACAGTTGACTGCCCGTTATTCAGCACACTTGCAGAGAGGATAAACGCAGATGAAGGTTCCACCACTCCATCTTGCGCCTCGGCCGGCGAAGCAATCGACGAGATCAGCCGCAGGTCCGCCAGGGTCTGGATCACGACTACCTGAGTGCCGACAAGCGGTGTGAGCAATTGCGCCGCTAATCCCGAGTTGACTCCCGTAGCTGTGGTCACCCGAGCACTAAACAACTCTGAAAAACTCGGAATCAGCGCGGCTGTCACTGCGTAAGTGATCGTCGATTCCGCCGCAACCGAGAGCAGATCGATAAGAGCCGAATCAGCAAATATCGATTCACCATCGCTAATCATTCTTACAACGATCTGCCGCAACGGTTCATCCCCTTGGTTGCGGATAGTGGCTGCGATCTTAAAGGGTTGGCCGATATTGACATGAGGAGCATTACGAGCAAGCAGATTTGTACTGATAAGCTGTATCGCTGCTCCTGCCGGGACCGTCACGGAACCGCCCGGAATGCGAATCTTGAATGCTTCATCGTACCCATTGGCCGCACCGCCGATCTCCACCACCAATGAGTCAAGCGCCGTCGGAAAATCGATCGGAACAAAAAGCGGTTTGAATGTCAGATTTGTCGCGCCGTTCGGGAACAACAGTTGCCCGTCATCCGCAGTTGCAGATAGCTGACGCCCCGCGGCAAAGGCCGACAGGGAGACAGACGCGGACCCTGCTGACAGGGTCGCCGTGCCGGCATTCACCACATCCATGGCGAAGGTCACATCCCGCCCGCGAAACATTATAGTTGGTGACAATGAAGCCGACTGATATGACAACGACGGCTCCGACTGAGTTGCTACTGATGGTGTAGCCGCGAACGATTGATCAAACGCCATGCTGCCCAATGTGCCGACGAGTTGAACCGACATATCGGAGATCAAGTCGGGGGATTGAAGCGGAATATCCGCTTTCACAAACTTGAGTTCGGTAACTCCGCCATGCGCCAAGACAACCACGGAGTTTTCCAGCGCGTACTCGGCAATCTGCGATAATACAAACTTGGTGGCGGTTGTCAGGCGCAGATCATCATTGCTGTTGTTGAACACACGCACGGAGAAACTGTACGCCTTTCCGCGGCTGACTTGAAGGGGGGACAGCGATGATCCCACCACGCCCACACCTTCCAATGGGAGAATCGCCAGGTTCCCAAGGTTGCCGACGGAGTCAGACACTGCTGCGCTGCCAATCCGTCCCGAGAACCCGGCAGCAAAGCTGACCGACTCGCCCGGGCGATTTGGAACATCGCCTCTAAATGTATAGGTACGATTCGAGAGTGGCGCGATCGTGTCAGGAAATATGCGATCTACGCTCGGCAGGACCGCCGTCGCATTGCCTATATAAAGTATGATCGCATCTATTACACCCGGTTGATTCCCAAAGTCTGAGATGGTCAATCGGAAGGTATACTGCTCACCGATGTATTTTGTCGTCTCGCTAAGATTGCCCCCCGTGATTTTGAGATAGGAGAAACCGATGCTTGGTGAGATCCCCTTCTTGCCTGTCTGCGAAGTAGCGGTGAACGTCACATATAGATCGTTGCCTGAATAACCCGTGCCGATCTTTTTGAGATCGCAGACACCCTCTTCAAAAGCACTCGGAGTGTCGACGCGCTTGTTCAACACCGAGCCGGACCCGCTGCAACTGATCGTCACGGGATCAAGCGCGGCATTGAACCAGTCGCAAGTGTTATCGAAACGATCGAAAGCTTTGAGTTCTGCCTTTCCGGCGAAAGGCCTGCCGGGAACCTGCACCGCATCCAGCGCAAATTCGAATCTCGCCAGCGAATCGGCAACGACTATGATCGGATGATTTGTAACAACGCCCCCCAGATCAACCTTGAGTGTGTCCGTTCCCGCTCGCACTAACAGGACAGAGCCCGATCCCGAACCGTTTGCTGCGAAAAACGATGACAACGACGGCAATGCCCCCGATGGCGCAATACCTGAACCCGATGCGAGTCGCAAGTCAACACGACCGGAGACGGCATTATTCCAATGATCGGCCACCTGACTAATGCTCAAGACAAATGCGTGCCCCGCCATCACAGTATCCGGTGCAGACATCTGATAGCTTTCCACTGACGCTGGAAGTACGGTAATACCGGTGATCGTCTGCATCACGGTATCCCCCTTGAGCAGCTCCAAGCTCTGCCTTCCTGCTGTAAAGAATCTGAAACCGGAGCCGGGGAAAGTGTGGCGACCTTGATCGGCGGGTACAAAACTATAGGGAGCAGTCTTTGTATAGGGGACTACCGCCAGGGTATCACTCGAACGAAAGTAGACTGCGCCGTTGTATTCATAGCTTACGTTCTCAAAGAAATCGTACGCCGTGACAACAACATCGTCAACGCCGTTACGCCAACTGTCACCAGCCACTGTCGTATCGGGAGCGCCATTCATTACAAAATGCGCAAAATCGCCGGGCAGCACGTACACCAGACTGCTGGTATCGGCAAACGACTGATAGCTCGCAACGATCTTGGAAGCGCCGGTACGCTTCGCCTGAAAGGTGCCCCCTGAAATTGTGCCTGTCGGCGATGGCACGCCGATCACACTCCAGTTGATTGGCTGCACAATAATCGCATTTCCAAAACGATCCTGCGTCTCGACAGAGTACTGCAAAATGGTGCCCGCTCGCACCTGCTGTATGCCCTCGGGATACAATGACAATGATGCCAGTTTGTCGGCACGCAACGAGAACGATGCCGACCAGGTCGGAGCCGCAATAAGTTCATCTGTCAGTGACACAATTGCGAGAGCAACCTGATATGAGCGCGCTGCCGTCGCATTGCGAATGCCGAACAGCTTCAACGTTATCTTACTTCCCATCACCGGGGCCTGCCCGTCATCACTAAATTTCGCTCTCAACTCCTGTCCGTCGTTGGATATGTCGCCGATTTGATACTCAACATTCCCCGGATCGTCATCGGAATAGAGCACGGAGTCAATCTCGGTCAGTCCGAATTCATCAGTGGGGAAAAAAAGTCGTACGGTTGCTTCCGGCTGCAATGTGTCATCATCCAAACCGAACACGACTCGATAGACGGTTTTGACACCCACAGTATCGACTTGGGGAAAAACCGTCAACTGCGTGATTGTCCCGCTCGCCTCGGACAGCGATTGCTCTGACCAAAAGCCGGTCTTGGTGTCATTCTGTGATGACGCTAACGCCGTCAGAGACAGGCAAACCAGAACGAGGAGTGTGATTGTCTTCAATTTCACCATGATATCATTGAGTGTCAACAGTGACAATTACCAATAAGACATACAATTATACACGGTTAAACGAACTTGTCAACGGTTTATATCTCTGCGATCGGCGCCCGGGCTCACAGGGTACTGCCAGTCAAGGCCACTGTCATAAACACCCTCCTTGGTTGATAACTGCTCTTTCTGCTATCCCGGTGGAGTCCCGGAGCGGCTCCAAATTCCCTTCCCGCAATAACCTGCCGCTGTAGCGGTTACCCCGTCTCATCCCTGCGCAGATAGACAACCCGCCGGCTATGGGATCGGCAGTCCCAATCCTTCAAACATCTCGCAACTCCTGCTACTTCAGGTTGAGATCGAATCCTTCCCGCTCGAATCTGGCTCTGATCTTGATAGTATCCGCCACAATCCAACCCCGCTCCGCGAATGACAACGGCGCCAGCGTTCCCAAATCCCAGCGGCGATTGCGATTTTGGTCGGAAAACGCGTAGAGCGTGTAACTACCGGGATACAACTGCCAACGATAATGCTCGGTACCGCTGTGCGAGAATGTGTACTTCATTTTCCTGGAGAGACCCTGCAGCAAGAACGTCACCGTGTCAGTACTCTCGATCATCCCTGTCAGCAGCCCCAATGAGTCAGGACTCGTAACCGTAAAATCGAATTGGTACAATGAGTCTGCCGGTGAGTTGCCATACAGATCAGTCACCATGCGATTATACATAACGAACTTCAGTCGTCGATTTGACGGCAGACTCTCCTCGGGAATAAAGTGATACTCAGTCCCGAGGTCGGCGACTGCTCTTACACTAACTGATCTCGTTGTATCCACGACGATCTTGGCGGCGCCGGTCTGTATCGACAGCGGTTCAGAATAGACTACGCTCAGCGTCTCCGATGGCAGCATCAGAAACCGCTCCGCCGCCGGTGAGCGCGATATGACTGTCGGTTTCGTGTCATCAACTTCGCGCAGGCGCACATCACACGCCGCCGTATCGCCATCCAGATGTCGCCCTTCCATGCTGTGCAGTCCGCTGACCCTTATGTGAAACGAGGAGTCAGGCAGCAAACGATCACTCCAGAAATGCAGCTTGTCCGATTCCTGCTCAAACGCCATTGCCGTCTTTGGCGCGAATGTCTCTCCGCTGCGGGGGCTGATTCTAATCGAATCGGCAGTGATTGTCGCCGCATCCAACTTGCCGCCGGAAAACTCCATCGTCACCGCGCCGGCAATACCACGACAGTTGGCCAGCGCGAAGTTGAGTGAATCGTACTTGCTGACATAGAGTGAATAGTCCGTCAACGGTTCCGTGATCTTCTTGGCGATAGCGGTCGAATTCGGCAGCGCGACCCGTTCCGACTCACCGTTGATCTTGTTGTCGCGATCCTTGTCTTCCACACCGAGAACCAGATACTCCCCCGGTCGCAGGTACTTGAATTCGAAGTGGCCATCTTTGCCGGATTCGGTGATGTAGTCCGGCACGACAGCAAAAAGTGAATCGTACAGCCACGGTTTCATCTCATAAGCAAACACGCGGAAATTCGCCTCCGGACGGAATTGATTGTAAACGATACCTCGCACCGATGCCGAATCGATGTGACTCCCCGTCGAAAATGCAAATGCCGAAGAGCTCAACATGCGGTTGCCGACCAGATCGGTCAACGATGCGCCGATTGTCACGACATACGTCTTGTCCGGCTCGAAATTTACGGCAGGGTCAACGATCAGCATAGCCCCCTTGGCCTTGACGCGTGGCTCGGCCTTTAGCGGTGGCGAGATGAACAGTGCGCTCGCTGCCGCCTTCGCCTGAATCCGTTCCGAGAACATGATTCGGATGTTGGCATCCACCGGAATCAAAGTGTCCCCTTCCACCGGTGAAGTCGCCAGTATCGTCGGCGGCTTGGTGTCCGGCGGTCCCCCCGGCGGTGCCAGATCCTTGGCGCACGCCACGAATAGCAGCATGAGCATTGCCGCAACTGACGCGAGACCGTCGCAGAAGTTGGCTCTTGTGAAATGCGCGAGGAGTAAGTTGATTTTCCCCCTTAGCAAAGGGGGACCAAGGGGGTTGTAAGCGCCTATCCACGAAGAATAAAGACAACCCCCTGAATCCCCCTTTGATAAGGGGGAATAACCTCTCCTCGTTCTGATGTCTTTGCAACCCGCTTCATGGGAAAGGCTCACATCGACCATCCGCGGATGTTCCCCAGTCTCACCATGCGGAGATTATAATTGATTTTTACTCCTCCTCCCAGTTATTTACGGCGTAAGAAATTCTTGTCCATTCAGGAGGTATTCCGTGATTGATCCCCGCAACGACAAACTCGCCGACATCCTGGTCAATTATTCCTGCCGCGTCCAGAAGGGGGAGCTTGTCTATGTCGAAATGAAAGGCATCCCCACTATCGAATTGGGCAAAGCCGTTATCCGCAAAGTCACCAAAGCCGGTGGCATCCCGTTCTGGTACTACAACGATGAATCGATCATCCGCCAGTTCCTGCTGACTAACACCGAGGAACAGATCAAGGGGTTCGCCAAGTTTCATCTTTCGATGATGAAACAGACGCAAGCCTACATCAGTATCCGTGGTTCGAGCAATCCATTTGATTTGAGCGATATCCCCGGCGCCAAAATGAAGGCATGGAATTCCCTTTACTACAAGCCGGTGCATCTCCAACAACGCGTCAAACGCACCAAATGGGTCGTGCTGCGTTTCCCCAACGACGCCATGGCACAACTGGCGCAGCAATCGCAGGAAGTCTTCGAGAAATACTACTATGACGTTTGCTGCATTGATTACGCCAAGATGTCCAAGGCGATGGATCCCCTGATGAAACTGATGCAGAACACCGATAAGGTCCGCGTCAAAGGCCCCGGCCAAACCGATTTGACTTTCTCGATCAAAGGCATTCCGCCGGTCAAGTGCGACGGCCAACGCAATATTCCCGACGGCGAGGTCTACACCGCTCCGGTGCGCAACTCGATCAACGGCGTGATCGCCTACAACACGCCCTCACTCTACGAAGGCACGGTCTTCGAGAACATCCGCTTCGAGTTCAAAAACGGCAAGATCGTCAAAGCCACTAATTCTGTCGACCAGAAGAAAATGGATCGCCTGCTCGACACGGACGCCGGTGCGCGTTACGTCGGCGAGTTTGCGATTGGTGTCAACCCGATGGTCAAAGAGCCGATGAAGGACACCCTCTTTGATGAAAAAATCGACGGCTCGATTCACCTGACTCCGGGACAATGCTACGACGAAGCCCCCAACGGCAACCAGTCGGCAATCCACTGGGATTTGGTGCTGATCCAGCGCAAAGACTATGGCGGCGGCGAAATCTGGTTCGACAACCGCCTGATCCGCAAAGACGGCGAATTTGTCATCCCCGAACTGCGCGGCAAGTTCACAAGGAAGGCGCTGGGAGGGTGAGATAGACTTACTTGTGCCCGGTGTACATTGTCGTGCGCCGCGTCCTCATAGCGCGGGAATGAGAAAGATAGGATGCCGTCAGGAAAGAATTCCTGACGGCCCTGATGAGACTCGCAATCAAGAAAAGGACAAATAGATGAACATGCGAAAGCTGACACTCCCGGCCTCCCTTATCGTCTTGGCTTCTCTGCTTGCCGTTGTTACTCTGGTCCTCTCGCGATCCCAAAATCAGGAGTCCCTTCCTGCGCCAGATGGGAAGCATTGGGAAAGACTTGTTCCAAGTCAAAGCAAGTCGTCTGCGAGCGACACTAAATTAGGGGACGATTCCCTGAGCCAGGGCCAGCCAACACCGGAGAGTCCCAAATGGCAATCTGTGTCGGAAGTTCAAGTCCTTGGGAAAATAATTCGCGTGGGTGACTCTGCCGACGATGTGTTTGCAACACTGACGAAAGACTATGGAGTAGCTGACCCAACAGTTGTCAGAATCGGTCAAGGAATGATAGTGACGCAGCACTACTTTGTGCAAGGCAGTTATATCGATATCACTTTCGAACGACCAGGTAACTGGTATGTGGCTACATCGATCCGCGTGAAGGAGCGATAGTTCGAAGAGACAAGCCAGTAGCTCAACCAAAGCAAATCGTCGAGGCGGTTAAGTGGTCGACAAATCGGTGAGTGCCGTCAAAATCAGGTTTGCCAAACTAAGTGTCTGGATTCCTGACGGTGCAGAGGAAAATCAATTGTGCGTAGGAATGGAACTGATTAGAACATGTCGGAGACACTCATGAGATTCTCTCAGCTTCGTGGACAAAGACTCAGCACCCTTGTGGCGATGGAGTTCTTGGTCTGCCAGAATTGCGCCTTCGTAGACGAAGATAGTGAACGCATGAGAAAGGGATATCCTTGCCCTGTCTGCGAAGCGCCCAGCGTGGGTGGTTTCCCTTACTTTCCTTCCTCGATTCGCGACGTCCTTGACATGATGCAATCTGCATTCCATCGCGGTCTCACAACTCCTCCATTTGTCGATTCGACTGTAGGAACACCAACTCAAACTGCGGATGGTTCAAGGCTCGCGACAATAATCTATTTCTCGACGCTTAGCGATCTGCTCCTCGAGCATTTCCTCAGGGAGATTGCTTCGGCTCGCGATGTCACAAGCCCCGTGGTCGAATACTTGCTTCGCGAAACTCCCTATACGAGAGGAAGAATCGAGAAGTTGTTTCCCTTGCTGACACAGACAAAGTTCGGCAAAGCCGTCTCTCTTGTTTCAAACAGGACACAGAGGGACTACGCAACCATTGTAACACTGGCTAAAGACACGAACGCCAAGCGGAATGATCTACTGCACGCAGGCGACAAGTGGGCGATCGCTGCCGGCCTCCCCGAGGAGTGTATTGATCGGTCGCCAGAGCTGTTTGAGTTGTTTGCCTCACTGCACAATGAATTTGTGCATCCGATTTATTATAATTCGCTCACACCGTATCTT
>Ga0315273_10001272_pt1 | contig 28482 bp, 19 predicted proteins | sample YL17G02_0_MG_FD_205753 | JGI IMG/M metagenome (GOLD analysis project Ga0315273, IMG submission 205753) | Sediment microbial communities from Yellowstone Lake, YNP, Wyoming, USA - YL17G02_0 | ecosystem: Environmental > Aquatic > Freshwater > Lake > Sediment | place: USA: Wyoming | collected... | reverse complement strand
GCTCCCGGCGCCGACGTCGACGTAGGCGCGCACCATCACCTGCTTGTCTTTCACCAGCGTCACGGGGTTCGGCTCGCCAACCGACTGCGTCACGTCGATGGCTGACACCGTGAGGTCGGTCTTGGTCGTCAGCTCGACGTTCAGCGCGTAGGCCTTCGTCGCGTTGCCCTTCCCCGAGCCGTTGGCCATCACCCTCACTCGCCATTCGCCGGCGTCGTTCGAGGTCGGCGTGGCCGTGGCGGTCTTGGTACCGGTCCCGCTGGAGTAGTCGCCCCCGCGGTAGTTCCCCAGCTCGTCGAACAGGACGACCGAGTAGTCGGCCGGCAGGTTCGACAGCGTCGCCTTCACCGTCACCTGCTGGTCGGCGGGAATGGAGAAGGAGTAGAAGTCGATGTCGCCGTCGGGGCAGAGGTAGCCGTACTGCGTCACGCCCGGGGTGATCTCGGTCGCATTGGCGAGATAGTTGCCGGCCTCGTCCGGCGCGCCGCACACATCGACTCGAAGCGTGTACGGATCGCTGCTCCACTGGCCCATGCCGACGACCTGCACGAGCCAGTCGCCGGTCGAGTCGGCCTTGTAGGCGACGTAGTCGCTCTCGCCGGTCGACCAGGAATGGCCGGCCTCGGTGCCGTCCGGCTTGCGCAGGTAGACGCCGTAGTCGCTGGGGAGGTCGTCGAAGTAGACCTGGATTCCCTGGTTCTTGGTGACCGGGATCTTCCACCAGTCCTCGTCGCCGTTGGGGCAGATGTACTCCGTGACGGCGGTGAACGGCGTCAGCGCCTGGGCGGTCGCAGCGGTGTCCCCGACCGCATCGGGAGGCTGGCACAAAGGCGTGGGGGTCGGCGTGGGGGTCGGCGGCGGCGTCGGGGTCGGGGTCGGCCACGGCGAGGTCGTCTCCGCCGACACCACCAGGTTGGGGCACGTCGTCTGGTAGTGGCGGCTGTCGAAGCGCCGCCACCAGTCCGGCACGCTACTCTCCGGGCCACGCACCTCCAGGCCGTGATTGGCGGCCTTCCCGTCGACCCAGTCCCGCACGAGCGCGGTCACGTCCCAGGTCAGAGTCTGCGGGGTAGCCGTATCTGCCGTCGCCTGCCCGACGGCCGACCCGGAGACCCCGGGCTTCGTGGCCCAGGTCACCGTCGTCTCGTCCCAGTCGGCGGCGACCGCGAAGACCGACAGGCTCACCGAGCCCGAGCCGGCCGCGTTCGTCATGCCGAGGCGGAGCTGCGCCGTGACTATCTTCGCCCCTTGCGGGAGCCCGAGGTCGAAGCGGACCAACGCTCGCCTGGCGAATGGCTCGTTCTGGCCCCCGCCGAATCCGACGATCAAGTCCGTGTCCGAACCGAAGTTGTTGTATGGGGAGCTCGCGGCCACGTAGGTATCGGCCACCGCGCAGAGCGTCTGCGTCACGACGTTGCCGGGTGTCGGGCTCGGCGTGGGCGTCGGCGGCGGGGTTGCCGTGGGCGTGGGCGTGGGCGTTGGAGTCGGCGTGGGTGTCGGCGTCGAGGTGGGGGTCGGCGTCGGCGACGGGGTCGGCGTTGGGGTGGGTGTTGGCGTTGGGGTGGGCGTTGGGGTGGGTGTTGGCGTGGGCGTCGGAGTCGGGGTGGGCGTCGGCGTAGGCGTGGGCGTCGGCGTAGGCGTGGGCGTTGGAGTCGCTGTTGGGGTCGGCGTCGGAGTTGGCGCTGGAGTCGGTGTCGGCGTGGGTGTCGGCGTTGGCGTCGGTGGCGGCGTCGGCGATGGCGTTGGAGTCGGTGTTGGCGTGGGTGTAGGTGTTGGCGTCGCTGTCGGGGTCGGCGTGGGAGTTGGCTGAGGTGGGTGAACATCCCAGAACTTGTTCGCAACGAGGGCCTTGCCCCCAAGAGGTATGGCGTACTCGATCCAATTGACGTCTCTTACGACGCCACCCATCGACGTGGCGCCGGCCGATACGTACCCCGGCGGGTCCGTCTCGCGGATGGCGAAGTACTCGAAGGCGCCGACGACTGTGAGCCCGTAGTAGCCGGACCCGTCGGTGACGGTGTTCGCCACCAGAGTCCCGGGAGCGGGATACGGGTTGTTCGAGCCGTAGAGGGACACGGTGACGCCGGTGAGCGGCGCGCTCTCGTCGCCGACCTCCCCCGCGAAGATACGCCCGGAGAGAACCGTTGGCTCCGGCGTCGGAGTCGGAGTCGCGGTGGGGGTCGGTGTCGCCGTCGGCGTTGGCGTCGCCGTCGGAGTCGGCGTCGGCCGGGCCGGACCGGAATCCCAGAACTTGTTTCCCGTCAGCGTCTTGCCCTGCAGCGGAATGACGTACTCGATGGTGTTGGCGTCTCTGACGGTGCCATCGACCGAGGTGGCGCCGTTCGAAACGTAGCCTGAGGGGTCGGTCTCGCGGATCTGGAAGTGCTCCCAGGCGCCGGACGCCGTGAGCCCGTACCACCCCGACCCGTCGGTCGTGGTGGTCGCGACCAGTTCCCCGGCTGCGGGATACTGGGCGTTGGAGCCGTACAACGACACGACGACTCCGGCGAGTGGCGCGGCCTCGACGCCGATCGCCCCCTCGTAGACGCGGCCGGAAAACGTGTAGACGGTCGCTTCGACGGGTAATGCCATGAGTGCCAAGGGCGCGACGACGAGAGCGGCGAGGAGGCTGGAACGAGTCGTGCCATGGCATGAGTCACGGTTGGACCTACGAAGCGACAAGGAGGGGGGCATCGGGTTCTCTCCGCTGCGTCTTCTTCCGCGAGCTTCTTGTGACCTGCCGCAAGTATGCGATCGTGTCCAATCATCGTCAAGGCGCCATGAATGGCGCACCGGCTCCAATCCCGACGGGCTCCAGCGGCCATGTGGCTGGCGCGGCCAGGTATGATGCGGCGCGGCGCCGCCGCGGGCGGGCTGGAGGTGACATGAGACGAACCCTGGCTGTCGTGCTGGTCCTCACGGCGTTCACCCTCTCGAGCTCGTGCAAGGGGCGCAAAGCCGCGGTCGAGGCAGCGTACACGAGCTGGGACGCGACGATGGAGAAGGCGACAACGGACACCGAGAAGCTGGCGGCGACGAAGGCGTTCCTCGGGCGCTTCCCCGACACCGAGCACACCGAGGACGTGGCCTCCACGCTCGCCTACCTGCTCGGCGACGCGCTCGGCAAGCCGGCGGAGGCGGACGCTTTCCTCATCGACCTGGCCGAGAAGGTCAAGGACCCCGATCGCAAGCTCGCCGTCGTCGGCGTGCGCCTCGGCGTGCTCGGCAAGCTCAAGGACGGCGCCCGGCTGCGGCAGGCGGTCGCGGAGTTCACCAAGGGCCGCGAGCTGAAGTTCGGCGATCGCAGCACGGTCGCCGACGCGGCGATCGAGTGCGGCGAATGGGCGCTGGCGCTCGATACCGCCGAGGCGGCTCTGCCGTTCGCCACCCCCGAGGCGGTCAAGGCCGACAACCCCAATCGCAAGCTCTCCGAGCAGCGCGTCGCCGACACCGCCCGCCGCCGCAAGGTCGGGATGCTCGGCACGAAGGGGTGGGCACTCGCCAACCTCGGCCGCCTCGACGAGGCGGTCGTGGTGCTGCGCGAGGCGCACGCGGCCGACTTCCGCGGCTACATGGGCAACACCGAGTCGTCCGCGGGAAGCTACCTCGGCCGCGCGCTCGCCATGGCCGGGAAGAAGGACGAGGCCGCGGACGTGCTTACTGTCGCGGCGCTCTACGGCGACGACAAGGCTGCGATGGAGACGCTCAAGGGGCACCTCGCTGCCGCATCGGAAAGCGACGGTGGCTTCGACGCCTACCTCACCGCGACGCGCCTGCGGCTGGCACGCACGGTCGACGACTTTACGCTGCCGGACTACGCCGGCAAACCGCAGACCTTCTCGAAGCTGCGTAACAGCGAGGTGACGCTGCTGTCGTTCTGGTTCCCCACTTGAGGGGGCTGCCGCGTGGAGTTGCCACGCCTCGAGCCGATCTGGCAGTCGTACAAGGACAAGGGGCTCACCATCGTCGCCGTCGAGCGCAGCCGTGACACCGACCGCGCCAAGAAGCTCATCGCCGACAACAAGCTCACCTTTCACTTCCTCGAGAACGGCGAGGGCGACGTCGAGGTGGTCCGCAAGGTGTTTGGCGTGACCACCTTCCCCACCTCGTTCCTGATCGACCAGGAAGGCAGGGTGGTGTACGTCCACGTCGGCTTCGAGGCCGGCGACGAGAAGGAGCTGGAGACCCACATCCGGTCGCTGCTCGGTCTGGAGCCGCGAAAACCCGCGTAGGAGGGACCAATGAGATCGTCATCGATGGGCCTGGGCGTCCTTGCCGTGGCAATACTGGTCTGCGTCCCCGCGTCCGCAGCCGCGGTCGCCGCCGACGTTGTCCCGATCAACGCCGGCTGGAAGCTCATCCCGGGCGACAATCTGGAGTACGCGAAGCCCGGCTTCGACGACTCGGCCTGGGAGAAGATCAAGGTCGACCGCATCTGGGAGGAGCAGGGCCACGATCCGCTCGACGGCTACTGCTGGTATCGCATGCGGGTGATGATCCCAACGAGCCTGAAGGAGAAGGCATTCCTCAAGGACAACCTGCGAATCTTCCTCGGCAAGATCAACAACTTCGACCAGTCGTTCCTCAACGGGCAGATCTTCGGGATCAACGGCAAGCTCGTCGACGCGAGCACGGCGACCGACGAGGCCTACACCAAGGCCGACATGAGCCTGTGGGACGTGGCCAGCACCTACGTCCTGCCGGTCGACGACCCGCGCATCCGCTGGGATGCCGAGAACGTCATCGCGGTGCGTGTTTTCGACCAGGGCGGACAGGGTGGGCTGTGGTCGGGCGACCAGTCGATCCGCATGCAGGCGCTCGCCGACTTCCTGGCCAACGACTGCGGCGCGCAGCCGTTCGTGCTGACCGCGCAGGGGCTGCGCAAGACGTGCACCCTGACGAACTCCTCGGATCAACGAGCGCTCGCCGGAACGGTGACGGTCATAGGCCGCAACAAGCTCAGCGGCGACCAGGTCCTCAAGACCATCACTGAGCTCGACCTCGCCCCCGGGGCGACGCTCCCGCTGCCGGTCGACGTTCCCCCGCAGGACCAGTCCACGCTGGTGACCTACGAGGTCGCCTTCACCGCCTCCGGCGAGACGACGTCGTGGCGGGAGGAGACGCCGTACATCCTGACGCCGAGCCCCCCGGAGACGCCGCGCATCAATGGCCCGGCCGTGATCGGCGCCCGGCCAAATCACCCGTTCCTGCTCGCGGTGCCGGCGAGCGGCCGGCGCCCGATGCAGTTCGCCGCGGCGGGGCTGCCGCCGGGGCTGATCATCGACCAGGGCGCCGGCATCATCAGCGGCGCGGCGACGAAACGCGGCAGCTACCCGGTGCTCCTGACCGCGATCAACCAGCAGGGGCGCGACACCCGGACCATCCGCATCGTCATCGGCGACCGCATCGCCCTGACCCCGCCGATGGGCTGGAACTCGTGGAACGCGTGGGGGCTCTCGGTCGACGCGGAGAAGGTGCTGGCGAGCGCCCGCGTGTTCAAGGAGAAGGGGCTCGCCGATCACGGGTGGGCGTACATCAACATCGACGACGGCTGGGAGATCAAGGGCGACGCCGAGGCCGCCAAGCGCGACGATCACGGCACTATCATCACCAACGAGAAGTTCCCCGACATGAAGCGGGTCGGCGACGGCGTCCACGCGCTCGGCCTCAAGCTCGGCATCTACAGCTCCCCCGGATCCCTCACCTGCGGCGGCTACACCGCCACCTACCAGCACGAGCGCAACGACGCCCGCTCGTACGCCGCCTGGGGCGTCGACTACCTCAAGTACGACTGGTGCTCCTACGAGAAGATCGCCAAGGACAAGTCGCGCAAGGAGCTGATTAAGCCGTACGCGCTGATGCGCACCATGCTCGCCGAGGCGGACCGCGACATCGTCTACAGTCTCTGCCAGTACGGCGAGGGCGACGTGTGGGAGTGGGGCGACAAGGTCGGCGGCAACCTGTGGCGGACCACGGGGGACATCACCGACACCTGGAAGAGCATGAGTGAGATCGGTTTCTCGCAGGTGAAGAACGCCCGGTTCGCCGGCCCCGGCCACTGGAACGACCCCGACATGTTGGTCGTCGGCTGGGTGGGTTGGGGGCCGAGCCTGCACCCGACCCAGCTCACCCCGGACGAGCAGTACACCCACATCTCGCTGTGGTCGCTGCTCTCGGCGCCGCTGCTGATCGGCTGCGACCTCGAACGGCTCGACGACTTCACGCTCAACCTGCTGACCAACGACGAGGTGCTCGCGGTCGACCAGGACCCGCTCGGCAAGCAGGCGACGCCGGTGTTCCGCCGCGCGGCCTACCAGATCTGGCTCAAGGAGCTCTCCGACGGCGACCGGGCGCTCGGCGTCTTCAACACCGGCGAGCAGACCGCGTCGATCGACGTGCCGCTGCGCGAGATCGGTCTCAAAGGTGCCTGGGCGGCGCGCGACCTGTGGCGGCAGAAGGATCTCGCCCCGGTCGCCGGGACGACGCAGGTCAAGGTGCCGAGCCACGGCGTCGTGCTCCTACGATTGGTGAAGAAGAACGTGTAGGGGCGGAGCTTGCCTCCGCCCTGCTTGCCTCCGCCCTGCTTGCCTCCGCCCTGAGCTTTCGCCGCCATCGGGAGAAGAAGGGGCCAGGCAAGCTGGCCCCCTACACAGACCCCGGTCTACAGCGGAGCGCGCGCCGCATCGCCGTGGACACGGGGCCATTCGAGATGACAGAATGCGCCGCGAGAACGGAGAGGTGCCATGGTCGCGATCTCCCTCGGCCTCGTCGACTGGTTGATCATCGCCGTCTACTTCGCCTTCGTCATCGGCATCGGCTTCTACCTCAAACGATTCACCAAATCCCAGGAGGACTTCTTCCTGGCCGGCAGGAAGAACAGCGCGTGGGTGGCTGGGCTCGCGTTCCTGTCCGCAAACCTCGGCGCCCTCGAGCTGCTCGGCATGACCGGCAACACCTACAAGTACGGGATGTACGTCGCCCACTTCTACTGGGTGGGCGCCGTCCCGGCCATGCTGTTCCTCGGCATCTACATGATGCCGTTCTACTTTTCCGGGCGGATCAAGTCCGTGCCCGGATATCTGAAGCTGCGCTTCGACGAGAAGACGCGGGTGCTCAACGGGATCGCCTTCGCCGGCATGACGCTGCTGGTGTCCGGCATCAACCTCTACGCGATGGCGCTGGTGCTGCACACCTTCCTGGGGTGGAACTGGGACGCCAGCATGTGGTTGTCGGCGCTCACCGTCGCGGTCTACGTCTCGCTGTCCGGGCTGACCTCGGCGATTTTCACCGAGATCATCCAGTTCTTCCTCATCTGGTTCGGGCTGTTCCTCGTGTCCGTGTTCGGCATCATCGAGATCGGCAGCATCGACGAGATCTTCCGGCGCGTGCCGGCAGGGTTCTCGACGTTGTGGTCGACGTCGGCGGATCCCACGCAGAACGGCATGTTGATCACCTGGGGCGGCATCGTTCTCGGCCTCGGCTTCGTGCTCTCGTTCGGTTACTGGACCACCGACTTCCTGGTCGTCCAGCGCGCCTTCTCGGCCAAGGACCTGCGGGCTGCGCGGATGACGCCGATCATCGCCTCGTTCTTCAAGATGGCGGTGCCGTTCCTGGTCATCATCTCGGGGCTGATCGCGCTGGTTCTCGCCAGGGATCCGGCGAGCGGCTTCGCGCTGCTCAAAGACGGCGGCCAGGTCAACTACGACTCGGCGCTGCCGCTGCTGATCGCCCGCTACTACCCGAGCGGGCTGATCGGCCTCGGCGTCACCGCGCTGCTGGCCGGCTTCATGGCCGGCCAGGCGGGCAACATCAGCGCCTTCAACACGGTCTGGACCTATGACATCTACCACGCGGTGTTCAACCGGAAGGCCTCGGACGCGCACCTGCTGTGGATGGGCCGCGCAGCAACGATCGTCGGCATCTTCCTGAGCGTGATCACGGCCTACTGGGCGAAGAGCTTCCCCAGCATCATGGACTACATGCAGGCGATCTTCTCGTGGGTCAACGCGCCGCTGTTCGCCACCATGCTGCTCGGCATGTTCGTCCGCTGGATCACGCCGGCCGGAGCGTTCTGGGGCCTCCTGGCAGGGATGGGCTCGTCGTTCACCCTGTTCCTCGCCGTCAAGTACGCCTGGATCAACCCGACATCCATCACGATGTCGAGCGTCGCCAGCGACATGGCGGTGAACTTCTGGCGGGCGTGGTGGGCGTGGCTGATCTGCTTCGTCGCGACCATCGCGATTAGCCTCTTCACCCGGCGCAAGCCCGACGCGGAGCTGGTCGGGCTGGTCAAGGGGTTAACTCCCGCCACCCTCGGGCAGCACGTGCCCTGGCACAAGACGCCCGAGTTCTACGCGGTGCTGTCGTTGATCGTGTTCGTCGTTGTCAACATCTACTTCTGGTGATCGGAGGCCCGGCGTGAGCGAGCAGACTGCGGGGATGAAGTCCATCTGGTACCTGGTCGGGCTGATGCTCATGGCGATGGGCGTGCTCGTGCTGGCGGGCGGCATCGGCGACCTCGTGTCGCCACCGGCGCACGCCACGGTGCTGGCGCATTTGCGTCCCAACCTGTGGTGGGGCGCGGTGATGTTCGTCGCCGGGGCGGTGTTCTTCCTCACCCACCGGAAGTAGGTCCGGCGCGTGCACGACGTACGGGAGCTGTTCCGCGCGCGGTTCGGCCGCGAGCCGCTGGTGGTCAGATCACCCGGGCGGGTCAACCTGATCGGCGAGCACACCGACTACAACGAGGGGTTCGTCCTGCCGGCGGCGGTCGACCGGGCGATCACCCTGGCGGCCGCGCTCAACGGCCGGCGGACCGGCCTGCTCGTCGCTGCGGACCTCGACGAGCAGGCCGAGTGCGACCCCGACCGCATCGTGCGCTCCGACCGGGGCTGGCCCAACTACCTGCTCGGGGTCGTCGAGCAGCTCCGCAAACGCGTTGTCGAGGTCCCCGGCTTCGACTGCGTGTTCGGCGGCGATATCCCGGCCGGCGCCGGCATGTCGTCCTCGGCGGCGATCGAGACCGCCCTCGCGTTCGCCCTCGACGAGCTGCTCGCACTCGGCCTCGACCGCGTGACGCTGGCGAGAATGGCGCAGAGCGCCGAGCACGAGCTCGTCGGGGTGCGCTGCGGGATCATGGATCAGTTCGCCTGCCTGTTCGGCAGCGCCGGCCACGCCCTCAAGCTCGACTGCCGCACTCTCGCATTCGAGCTCGTCCCGTTCGCCTTTCCCGACGTCCGCATCGTGCTCTGCGACAGCGGCGTCAAGCACGCGCTCGCGGGCTCGGAGTACAACCTCCGGCGCGCCCAGTGCGAAGCCGGCGTGGCCGCGCTCCAGCGCTTCCGGCCGGGCATCCGCTCGCTGCGCGACGTCGATTGCGCGCTCCTCGCTGCGCACCGCGACGCGCTCGATCCCGTTGTGGCCCGCCGGTGCCGATTCGTCGTCGAGGAAAACGAGCGCCTGCTGACCGGCTGCCAGGAACTCGCGCGCGGCGATCTCGCGGCGTTCGGCGAGCGCATGTACGGCTCGCACGCCGGCCTGCGCGACGACTACGAGGTGAGCTGTCCGGAGCTCGACGCCCTGGTCGAGATCGCGAGGCCGCTCCCCGGCGTCATCGGTGCGCGCATGATGGGCGGCGGGTTCGGCGGCTGCACGATCAACCTCGTGCGCGGCGACGCCGTCGAGCGCTTCGCACGTGGCGTCGAGCACGAATACGGGCAGCGGACCGGCCGGGACACCCGCGTCTTCGTCACCAGCATCACGGGCGGAACCGCGATCGAAGCATGAGCAGGGAGATCCCGTCGCTGGCGGCAACCCCGCACCGCCGCTTCAACCCGCTCACCGGCGAGTGGGTGCTGGTCTCGCCGCAGCGCGCCACGCGGCCGTGGCACGGGCAGGTGGAGCCAGCCCCGCCGGCGCACCGGCCGGCGCACGACCCCTCGTGCTACCTGTGTCCCGGCAACGCCCGCGCCGGCGGCGCAACCAACCCGCGCTACGAGTCGACGTACGTCTTCGACAACGACTTCCCGGCGCTCTCGCCCGACGGGCTGCCAAGCGGCGCCGTCGAGGGCGGGCTGCTCGTCGCGCGGCCGGAGCGCGGCCGCTGCCGGGTCGTCTGCTTCTCGCCCCGCCACGACCTGACGCTCGCGGAGATGGACGCTGCCGCGGTCCGCCGCGTGGTGGAGGTGTGCCGCGACGAATACCGCGACCTCGGCGCGCTCACGTTCGTCAATCACGTGCAGATCTTCGAGAACAAGGGCGAGGCGATGGGGTGCTCGAACCCTCACCCGCACGGGCAAATCTGGGCGCAGGAATCCGTCCCGGCAACGCCGGCCCGCGAGGGCGTGCTGCAGCACAGGTACTGGCTGGCCCACGGCGCGCCGCTGCTGGCGGGCTACCTCGCGCTCGAGCTGCAGCGCAGGGAACGCATCGTCCTCGCCAACGACTCCTTTGTTGCGCTGGTTCCCTACTGGGCAACCTGGCCTTTCGAGACCGTGATTATCGGCCGTCGACCGCTCACGAGTCTGGCCGCCCTCGCCGAGAACGAGATCGATGCCTTCGCCGACGCTGTCCGGCGCCTGACGGTGCGCTACGACAACCTGTTCGCGACATCGTTCCCCTACTCGTCAGGCATTCACCAGGCGCCCACGGACGGCGAGGAGCATGCCGAGTGGCAGCTCCACATGCACTTCTACCCACCCCTCCTGCGCTCCGGGGAAGTGAGGAAGTTTATGGTCGGCTACGAGATGCTCGCCGAGGCCCAGCGCGACATCACGCCCGAGATTGCCGCCGCGACCCTTCGCGAGCTGCCCGATAAGCACTACCTCGCGAGATGACCCAGTCTCACCCGGCCGCGATCGGGTCCGGTGTCGGAAAGCCGAGGAAGACCGGCTCGGGTTGAAGCAGCACTCCGAACCGCGTGTAGACCGCCGCACGGATCTCCCGCGCCAGAGCGACCAGCTCCGCCGAGGTGCCGCCGCCGTGGTGGACGAGCGCCAGGCTGTGTCGCGAGGAGATCCCCACCGCGCCGCTGCGCGTCCCCTTCGGAAAGCCGGCGCGCTCGACCAGCCAGGCGGCGGACAGCTTCTCCGCCGCGGCCCCGGCTGGGTGGCGCGGCATATCGCCGAGGTCGGCGATTGCTCCCGCTGCCAGTGCCCGCTGCGCGACGTCATCCGCCTGAGCCGTGGCGAGTACGGGGTTGACGAAGAACGAGCCGACGCTGCGCCGGTTCTCATCGGCCGGATCGAGCACCATCGACTTGCCGCGCCGCAGCTCGAGCACCGCGTTGCGCACCGCCGAGACGCTCGGAGCCGCCGCCGCCCCGCCGAGCGCTCGCGCCAGATCGGGATAGCGCACGGTTCCCGGGGCATCCGGGACAAGTCGGAACGTCACGGCGAGGACGATGAAACACCCCGGCTGTCGGCGGAACACGCTGGAGCGGTAGCCGAACCCGCACTCGGCCGACGCGAGCTCCACCACCTCCAGGGTCGTACGGTCAAGCACCCTTACCGACACGATCGTGTCCGCGACCTCCTGTCCGTAGGCGCCGACGTTCTGGATCGGCGTCGCGCCGACCGTGCCGGGGATGCCGGAGAGGCACTCGATGCCGCCGAGGCCCGCGCTCACAGCCAGGGCTACGAGATCGTCCCAGGACTCCCCCGCAGCGGCCGTGACCGTCGCCCTGCCGTCGCCGTGACCACCCGCGACGACCTCGATGCCGCGGCTCGCCATCCTCAGGACGAGGCCGGGGAACCCGGCGTCGGCCACGACGACGTTCGACCCGCCACCGAGCACCGCGATCGCGAGCCGCTTGCTCGCCGCCCAGCGCAGCGCCTCGCGGACCTCGCCCTCGGCCGTCGCCGTCGCCACAGCACGCGCCGCACCTCCCAGCTCGAGAGTCGTGAGCCTCGCCAGCTCGACGTTCTCGCGCACGGTTGCCGGTCTCGCCATGCTCCGATTGTTGCGCAGCTCTCGTCTGATGGCAAAACGGTACAGTCGGGCGGTCTCAGGCTCTGGATATGCAATAACGCAAGCCTGACCCCAGACGCCCCGCCATCAAGCGAAGCGCCCGGGTTACCCCGGGCGCCGAGTAGAGACGAGAGTGGAGTCGAATCAGTCGTTTCCGAGGTCGTCGGCCTTCATCGCCTGCGAGGCCACGTCCTCGAGCATCTTGGTAGTGACCGACTTGGGCCGCTCGATCGCGTAGCCGAGGGCGCGGTCCCAGGTGATGTTGGCGAGTACGCCGATGGCGCGGCCGACGCCGAACAGCACGGTGTAGAAGTCCCAGTCGGTGAGGCCGTAGTACCACTGGATGACGCCCGACTGCGCATCGACGTTCGGCCACGGGTTCTTGGTCTTGCCGTGCTCGGTCAGCACGCCCGGGGCGACCTTGTAGATCATGTTGATCAGCTTGAACAGCGGGTAGTCGGGCAGGTTCTTGAGGCAGAACTCCATCTGCGCGACGTAGCGCGGGTCGGTCTTGCGCAGCACCGCGTGCCCGTAACCGGGAACCACCTGACCGGCCTTGAGCGTGTCCCACAGCGCTTCCTTCACCAACTCCTCGGTGGGCTCCTTGCCGCCCAGCTTGGCCTGGAACTTCATCACCCAGGAGAGCACTTCCTGGTTGGCGAGGCCGTGGAGTGGGCCGGCGAGGCCGTTCATGCCGGCGGAGAGGGCGTAGTAGGCGTCCGACAGCGCCGAGGCCACGAGGTGCGTCGTGTGCGCCGAGACGTTGCCCGACTCGTGGTCGGAGTGGAGGATGAAGTACATGCGGGCGACGTCGTCGTACGGCTTGGGGAAGCCCATCATGTGGGCGAAGTTGCCGCCGAAGTCGAGGTCGTAGTCGGAGTGGATGTGGGTGTCCGCCTTGTACTTCATGCGGTAGATGTAGGCCGCGATCGACGGCAGCTTGGCGAGCAGGTTCTGGGCATCCTCGAAGGTCGACTCCCAGTACTCGTCCTTCTTCATCCCCTGGTTGTAGCGCTTGACGAACTGCGACTCCCGCTGCATGCACAGGATGGCGGCCGAGAACATCGTCATCGGGTGCGTGTCACGCGGCATCGCGCGCAGCACGTCGATCACGTATATCGGCACGTGACGGCGGGTCTTCCAGTCCGCGACCACGTCGAGGACCTGCTCCATCGTCGGGACCTCGCCGGTGACGAGGAACCACCAGAATCCCTCGACGTACGGGTAGTCACGGCCGGGGACCTTCGGGAGGGCAGCGAACGTCTCGGGGATGGTCTTGCCGCGGAACCGGATCCCTTCGAAGGGATCGAGGTAGGAGATGTCCGTGACCAGGCTGCGGACGCCGCGAGCGCCGCCGATCGCCTGGGCGATGGTCACCTCGCCGATCTTCACATCGCCGTGCTCTTTGAGGAGCTTCTGGGTGCGGGGGCGGTGCTCCTTGATCTTTTCCAGCAGTTTTTCCTTCAGTTTCGACATTCACTCCCTCCTTCTGCCGCACCGGCCGGTCTCCCCGGCCACCCGGCGGCGAGTTGTGCACGCGCCTTGACGGACGTGCGCACTTTCACATCCGTTACTCTAGTCTTACGTTTCTCTCTTTTCAACCGGACGCGATGTTTCGAAAGCAGTTGCTGAACGGCGCCGTTCTCAGCGCCCTCGGTCAGCTCCAGAAGGCCGTTGCGACGCCGCGCCTCAGCCCTCCGACGCGGTCGAGAGAAAGGCCTTTTCGTACTCGTCGATCGAGCGGAAGGTCGTGAGCTTGGGGACTCCGCCGGCCTGCATCCCCGAGAGCGTCGCTGCCGACGCGGAGTTGGCGATCCGGCGCACCAGCTCGCGGAATGCCTCGACCGGGGGAAGGTCGCCGCGGCCGGTGAGCATCTGAGGGTCGAGGTGAGCGCTGAGGATGCGCAGCACCGTATGGACGCCGGCCATCGGGTGCAGAACCAAGTCGAGCACGAGATAGGGCTTGGCGACACCGGTAATGCCGCCCACCGCGACGGCCGCGATCCGGTTGTACGGCAGGAATTCCGTGGCGCCGCCCCCACTCCGGACCATCATGCCGTCGGTATCGAGCGTCTCGAGATAGCAGGGCTCCATCGACAGCCCGTCATGGCGGGGCAAGAACCCGAGCGCAGCGGCCGCCGTCGGCGGCGGAGGAGGCGCGGAGTTGGCGCTCGGCGCCGCGACCATCTGCGCCTTCGGCTGCGCCGGCGCCTTCGCTGCCGCGGCTGGCACTGGCGCCCGCGTGCCCCCGTCGGAAAGGAGGCTTGCCCGCTTCGCCCAGTAGGCGCGCTGATCGGCGGACGCGGCGACCGTGGCGAGGCGGTGCATCGACTTGGCCGCGAGAATGCCCGCCGCGGGGTCGTCGGCGATCGCCGCGAAGATCTCGACAGCCGACGCCGCGTCGGAGCCCTGCAGCGCGGTGGCCAGCCGGAAGCCGAGCGGCGCCGGCCCGTGCGGTCCCGCGTTGTTCACCAGCTCGCGCCAGTGGTCGAGCGCCAGGCCCAGCTCGCCGCTCTTGATTTCGTGGTCCACCACGTGGGCCATGTTCACGGCGCCCTTGGCAGGAGTGTCGTCGCGAACGTAGCTTTCCCACATAGCGAGGTTGCCATCGGCATGGCGCGGCTCCCTGGCGAGCAGGGGCGCCAGTGCGCGCCGCGCTCCCAGGCTGTCGCCGCGCGCCAGACACGCCAGCCCCTCCTCCAGGGCGGGGTCCTGGGTGATCGAGATCTCCGCCTCGATCTGCGGCGCGACGAACCGCTCCTCGATCCGCAACGCCCACGCGGCATAGGCGAATACCGCGCCGAAAATGAAGCCGCCGACGTGCGCCCAGTACGCGACGCCGCCCTCCGAGCCGGCCACCGAGGCGTAGAGAAGCTGTTGCAGCAGCCACAACGGCAGCATCAGCCACGCCGGCGCGGTGAACGTCCCGCGCAGGATCACAAGCACCCAGAAGAAGTACGCAAAACGGAGCTTCGTCTTGAAGAAGCGAACGAGAAAAGCCCCCATGACGCCGGCGATCGCGCCGGATGCCCCGACCAGAGGCACCGTCGAGTGCGGGAAGACGCCGACGTGAACCACCGCGGCGACCAGCCCCGACGCAAGGTAGAGCAACGCGAACAGCGGCCGGCCGAAGGCGTCCTCGACGATCAGGCCGGCGAGGTAGAACATGAACATATTGCTCAGGAAGTGCAGCCAACCCGAGTGCATGAACATGCTGGTCAAGAACGCAAGCGCCTTCGGCTGGGCCGGCACCAGCCCCCAGGACATGAAGTCGCTATCCGTCCGCGCGCTGAAGTAGCTCTGCACCAGCGTGGCGAGCTTGCGTTGCTCCAGGGTGTGGTCCTGCTCGGAGGCTGCCGTGTGCATGCTCCTGAATGCCTCCACGGCAATCTTGATCCGCTCCTGCTCACGGGCGCCCAAGGTGGCCTTGACGAAATCGTCCGGCAAATCGAGGTACGGGTGCTGCTGCCAGTACTCGAGAACTTCCACCGCCTTTTGCCGCACGAGGTCCTCGTGCTTCTCCGCAGGCAACGCCACGAAGAGGAAGACCAGCAGGTTGAGCGCGATGATGACGATGCTCACCCACGGCAGTCGCCGGACGGTCTCGTGCTCGTGCCCGATCGGAATGATCATGGCGGCGCTCCCTTGCGGCAATGCTACTTCATGGGCGGAGCCGGGTCACGCACCGGAACGAGGGGGGACGTGGTCAGTGGTCAGTGGTCAGTGGTCAGAGGCCGGCGAGGCGGCGGACGTCGAGCAGGTCGATCAGCTCGGCGTCGGGCAGCACCTGCAGGCGCCGGGCGGCGGTGAGCACGCTCTCGCCTGCGCTCTCGGCCAGCTTCGCCACCTCGGCCGCCCGCTCATAGCCAATGCGGCGGGCGAGCGCCGTGGCGAGGGCGGGGCTCGCCTCGGCCAGTGCGCGCGCCCTTTCCACGTCGACCTCGAGACCCGCGAGGCAGCGTGTGGCCAGCGAGCGGCAGGTGCCGGCGAGCAGCCGAGCCATGGTGTCGAGGTTCCAGGCGAGGAGAGGGTTGGCGTGCGAGAGGTCGAGCTGGTGCAACGCCGCGCTGCCGCGGCACGCCGAGGCGAGCCCCTCGACCTGGATCGCCACCTGCGCCACGGCTTCCGGGATCACGGGGTTGACCTTCCCCGGCATGATCGACGACCCGGGCTGGACGGCTGGGAGCCGCAGCTCGCCCAAGCCCCCAAACGGGCCTGAGGCGCGCAGGCGGAGGTCGTTGGCGACGGCCGACAGCACCCGCCCGAGCCCTGCAAGGGCGTCGGCGAATGCGATCGGGGCCTCCTGCGCCGCGATGCCCACGGCGGGGTTGTCTTGCGCCCGCAGCGCCAGACCGGTGTCGGCGGCGAGCAGCTCGATGACGCGTCGCACCACCTTCGGCTCGGCACCGATGCCGGTGCCGAGCGCGGTGCCGCCGAGCGGAACGTCGAGCAACGCACCGGCGGCGTGGTCACCCCGCGCCAGCGCCTCGCCGACGCGCCGCGCCCAGGCGTCGAAGACCCGGCCGTACGTCGTCGGCACCGCGTCCATGAGGTGAGTGCGCCCGAGCGTGACCGTGTCCCGGTGGGCCGCGGCGAGCCGATCGAGCGCCCCGACCGCCGCCCCGGCTGCCGGTCGCACGTCGTCACGCCAGGCAAGCGCACCCATGATGCGCAACGCCGCCGGCACGACGTCGTTCGACGACTGCCCGAGGTTGACGTGGTCGTTCGGGTGGACGGGCCGGTGGGCGGCCGGGTCGCCGCCGAGGCGGCGGTTGGCGAGGTGCGCGACTACCTCGTTCACGTTCATGTTGGTCGAGGTTCCGGAGCCGGTCTGGAACACGTCCACGGGGAAGTGCTCGAGGTGCGCGCCGGCCGCGACCTCGCCGGCGGCCGCCGCGATGGCGTCCGCGATCTCGGGCGGCAGCAAACCGATCTCGCCGTTGGCGCGCGCGAACATCTGCTTGATCGTGGCCGCCGCACCGAGGAACGACGCCGGCAACACCCACCCGGAGATCCGGAAGTTGTCGACCGCGCGCGCCGTCTGCGCGCCGTAGAGCGCCTCCCCGGGCACGTCCATCTCTCCCAGAGTGTCCTTCTCGCGTCGCACGCCACGCTCACCCTTGTTCGTCACGAGGTCCCCTCTCATGCCGGTGAACGTGCACGAACTCCGCGTCACTCCCGTCCCCGGCCGCGGCCCGCGCCGGCAGAACGAGCGAGGCCACCGTCGCCACGGCCAGGATCGCCGCCACCGCCCCGAGCGATGCCAGGGTCGGGACCTCGACAACCTCGGCGAGGAGCATCTTGACCCCGACCAGCACGAGGATGAGGGCCAGGGCGGGGCGCAGGTAACGCAGCGCCTTGAGGGCGCCGGCCACGACGAAGTAGAGGGCGCGCAGCCCCATGATCGCGAAGATGTTGGACGTGTACACGACAAACGGGTCGCGGCTGACGGCGAGAACCGCCGGCACCGAGTCGACCGCGAACATCAGGTCGGTACTCTCGATCGCCAGCAACACGAGAAACAGCGGAGTGAAGCGCAGTCCCGCCGGTGTGCGCACGGTGAAGCTCTCGCCGTGATACGCGCGCTCCAACGGCAGTACCCGGCTCGCCCATCGCACGACGATGTTCTTCTCGGGATGGACCTCCTCGGCGCCCGACAGACCGAGCTTGGCCCCGGTCGCGATCAGGATGAGGCCGAGCAGGTAGATCACCCAGTGGAACGTGTTGATCAGCGCCACGCCGGCGAAGATGAAGATGCCGCGCATGATCCAGGCGCCGACGATGCCCCAGAACAGCACCCGGCGTTGATGCTCGGCGGCGACGCCGAAGTAGGTGAACAGGGCGAGAAAGACGAAGAGGTTGTCGACCGACAGCGACTGCTCGATGAGCAGCGCCGCGAGGTAGGCGAAGGCCGCTTCCGAGCCCCGCGTGTAGCCCACGAACAGAGAAAACGCAATGCCGACGCCGACGAAGAGCGTGCTCCACGCGGCGGCGCGAGCGACGCCGAGGGCATGGCCCTTTCTGTGCGAGAAGGCGATGTCCAGCGCCAGCAACGTCACGACGATCGCCGCAAACACGGCCCACGACACGAGCGCCAAGCCGTACCTCCCGCTGCACGCAGCTTACCGCACGAGAAGACCGGCGGCTGCCCTGCCGGATGCCCTCAGAACCCCGGCGCGAGGAAGACGGCGTTGGCGAGAAGAACCATGGTCGCCATGGTGAACCCCCGCGCCGCCGGGTCCTCGGCGAAGGCGATCACCTTGCCTCGGCCCTGATGCTGCGTCATCAAGTACGCCTTGCTCGGGAGCTGCTCGCGCGACGGCTTGAGCACGAAGCCGGACTGCACGAGCTGCTCCGGACCGGCGTAGATGCCGACGTTGTCGCCCTTGTCGAGCTTGAGCGGCGAGAAGATCAGCCGCGAGCCGACCAGAACGTCGACCGCGCCGTCGGGGAAGCCCGCGGCGAGGTAGTGCTCGGGGTCGAGGATGACCCGCATCACCGAGCCCGGCACGGTCGGCGGCTGCTCGTCTTCCGGAGTGACGAACCGACCGTAGTCGAACGCCTGCTTGTCGGCAGGCTTCTCCGTGGCCTTGCCGTCGCTGTCTTCGGCCGGCTTCGCCTGATCCTTGGCCTTGCCGGGGCCGCCGCGCTTCTCCGGCTTGGTGGCAAGCAGGCCGACCTTTTCGCCGCACAGCCATGCCGCCCCGTCCCCGACGCCGACGAGCACGCCACCGTCCCGCACCCACTCCGCCAGCCGCTTGCCTCCCTCGTCGCCGAGGACGCGATCGTAGCCGCCGGACCCCTCGTCCGGCAGGAGGATGACATCGAAGTGCGAGAGGTCGGCGAAGCCGAGCGCCGACGTACGGACGACCGTGACCGGATACCCGAAGACGCTCTCGATTGCATGCCTGAGGTGGCCCGCGCCGGTTGCCGAGGTCGGCGTGTCCCACGCCAGCGCCACCCGCGGCGCCTTGAGCGCGTGGACGCTGGTGGAGCCCAGGTCGATACCCTCGTCGACATAGCCGGTGGACACCCCGACGAAGGTCACGCCGGTCTCCTTGGCGACCTCGGCGAGCGTCTCGCGCAGGCCCTCGCCGTTGCCGGCACGGCGCACGATCACGGTGCCGAGCTCGAAGCGCTGCCCGCCAAGGGTGAACGGCTTGCCGGCTGCCGCGACCTTGACACCCCGGCGCAGCAGGGCGGCCGCCGCCCGCACCGCCGCCGGGCCGTTCCAGCGCAGCAGGAAGGCGACAGAACCGTTCCCCACGACGCCCCCGGGCGGCATGGCGCCGGCTGCCAGCCTCTCGAGCCTCATGCCGGCCGACGAATCCGAGACGGCGGTCACCGGGACGCCCCAGAGCAAGCCGAGCGGCCACGCCGTGATGTCATAGATCTCGTCCGGCATACGCTTGTCCGCCCGGCGCTCCTGCTCCTTCTCGAACGCATCGCCCATCGACACCTGTCTTTCGAGGAGCACCGAGGCCAGCCTTCCCAGCGGCTGATCGAGCGGCACGACGTAGGAGCCGGCCTTCACGGCGCCGCCGGACTCCGTGGCGCGAAACACCTCGACCCCCTGGCGCGCGAGCAGGTCGGCGAGCGCCCAGGCGCGCAGCGGGTCGCGCCCCGGCTCGAGCACGTACGCCCGGCGCGGGCCGCGCTTCCCCTCGGCGATGGCAGCCTCGCGGTAGGCGAACCAGGACTTCACGATGCGCTGGCGGTTCTCCGCGGCGGTCCGGCACGTCGTGAAGGCGGCAACCAGATGGTGCTGGACGGCCTCCGCGTACGTGAGGATCGTCCCGTCCTTGAGCCGCGTCGCCAGGCCGCGACTCGACGCCTCCTCGAACGTCATCCCCACGGCGCCGGAGAAGTACGGCCAGCTTTCGCCGTAGCCCGGGTAGAACGCGTCGAACACCTCGCGCGTCCAGTAGCGCCACCCCTGAGCGTCGAACGCCGCCGCGTTCGCGCGCCCGAACAGGTCCCACAGCGCCGCCTGCTCGTCGGTCACCATCGGGTTGCGCGGCCTGGCGGGCGGCGCGAAGAAGTACCCCATCTCCGCACCCATCTCGTGGAGGTCGGTCTCCACCATCGGCGGCCACTGCAGCATCCCGGCGATCCTGCCGGCGGTCTCGGGGTGGGTCATCGCGAACCAGTCGCGGTTGAGATCGAAGAGGTCGTGCGAGACCCGACCGCCCGGCCACGGCTGGTTGTGCTCGGCGCTGTATGGCTCGGCATCGGCGGCGAGGCCGCGGGCCTGCCGCCACGAGCCGACGAAGCGGGCGCGGCCGTCGGGGTTCTGCATCGGATCGATGACCACCACCGTGCTCGCGAGCGTCTTCTCGACCTCCGGCGACGTCGCGGAGGCCAGGTGGTAGGCGAGGGCGAGCCCGGCGTCGCCGCCGGAAGCCTCGTCGCCGTGCACCGAGCAGAGGATCCAGACGACGGCCGGCAGCGACTCGAGGAGCTTGTCCCGCTCCCCCGCCGCGACCGTTCGCGGGTCGAACGCCGCGAGCAGACGCGCCTGGACCTTGTCGAGCGCTGCCATCGTCCCGGGAGAGCCGACGATCAGGTACACGAGCTGCCGCCCTTCGAGAGAGCGGGTGTACTCGACCAGCCGGACGCGCTGCGGCGCCGCCGCCGCGAGGGCGCGCGCGTAGGCGACGACCTGGTCGGGGTCGGTGATCCCCTCGCCCCATGCGAAGCCCGTGACCGAGCGCAGCTCGGGCACACTCGCGTCGTGCGCCGCCGCCGGCAGGACGTCCCAAAACTCGGCCGCGACAGCGGGACCCGAGAACACGGTTACCAGAAGGAGAACAGCCAGGCGCGTCAATCGCATCGTCAACCCCCTCGCGAACGGAGAGCATTCTACGTGTCCCCGGGCCGGTTCTTGTCGTTGTCATGAAAGCCCCTCCGACCAGCGCTGTCGTCGCGGGCGGCTCACGCGGCCGGGGAATTGACAAACCACGGCCAAAGGGCGAGCTTGTGGTCATCACGCGAGCGCCGAACTCATCGTGACGGAGGCGGAAGATGCGCGGAACGCTCACTGGCTGGCTCGTGCTTTTCCTCACAACTTCGCTGGCGGCGACCTCACCGGGTGCGTGCCCAGAGCTCGCGGGGCGGTGGGGGTACGGCCCACCAAGGGTGGTTGCAGTTTCCGGTACCCACGCCTATTTCACCAGCGGCTCGATGTTCATGGTCGCGGACCTCACGGACCCGGCCTCCGTACCGGTCGTCGGCAGGGTCCTCCTGCCCGACTCCGCTCGCGGGATCGCGGTTGCCGGCACCCACGCGTACGTCGCCGCGGACGAGGCTGGGCTCCGCGTGATCGACGTGTCCAACCCGGCCAGCCCTGCCCAGGTCGGCACCCTGACCCCAGGTGGATACGCTGCCGGAATTGCCGCGGCGGGGAGCTACGTCTATCTCGCCAACGGCTGGGCGGGGCTGCGCATCATCGATGTCTCCGACCCTGCAAACCCAATTCAGGTCGGAGTAGCGGACACGCCGAACTTCGCGGAAGGCGTCGCCGTTTCCGGCAGCTATGCCTACGTTGCCGACAACGCCTCAGGGCTGCGCGTGGTCAGCATCGCCGATCCCGCCAACCCCGTCGAGGTCGGCGCCCTGGGCATGCCCGACACAGCGGAGCGTGTCGCCGTCTCCGGTACTCGTGCCTACGTCGCCGATGATAACGGCGGCTTGCGGATCATCGACGTCAGCACGCCGAGCAATCCCGTCGAAATCGGAGCGTTCTCGCTCGGCGCATGGGGGGCAGCCGATGTCGCGGTTTCGGGTACGAACGCTTTCCTGGCCTATGACGGCGCCGGCCTACGCGTGGTCGACGTCACCAACCCCACGGCGCCGGTCGAGATCGGTTTTCTCGACACGCCGGGCTCCGCCGAGGGTGTCGCCCTCGGAGGCAACCTCGCAGTCGTCGCGGATGGTGACGGCGGCGTGCGAGTCATTAGCGTCGCGGTCCCGGCTGCGCCCGCGGCGACCTTCACGATCGAGTTGCCGGGCAAGACGCTCGGCGTGGCGGTCGACGGCGACTACGCGTTCATCGCGAACGGGAATCACGGGCTTCGGGTTCTCGACATCAGCAATCCGGCATCGCCCGGCGAGCATGCCTCGCTGGAGACGCCCGGGCAGGCGAACGCCGTCGCGATCCAGGATCACATCGCGTACATCGCCGACGGCGGCGCCGGCTTGCGCATCGTCGACGTCACGACGCCAACGAGCCCGGTACTGCGAGGCTCCGTCGTCACCCCCGGTTCCGCCCTGGACGTCGCGGTGGCGGGAAACCACGCCTTCATTGCCGGCAGCCCGGCGGGGCTTTCCGTGGTCGACGTGAGCGACCCCGGCCACCCCACCGTAATCGCCACTCTCCCTCTGGCAGGCGACCTCATCGGCGTGGACATCGGCGGCGGTTACGCCTACCTGGCCGACCTGACGGCGGGCCTGCGAATCGTCGACGTCACTGCACCCTCGACGCCGGTGCTTGTCGCCACAGTTCCGATTCCGGACGGGGCGCGGGCTGTCGCCGTGGCGGGGGAGACCGCATACGTCGGCGACAGCAGCGGGAGACTGCGAGTCATCGACGTCGCGGACCCGTTGCATCCTCAACTCATCGTCACGTATGACGGTGTCTCCACGGCCCTGGGCGTCACCGTGCAAGGCGACCTCGTCTTCGTGGCTCAAGGCGCCTACGGCCTCTCCGCCGTTTCCGTCGCCGACCGCGCGCACCCCGAGCTGGTGGGCTCGGGCGACACCCCGGGCAGTGCCGTCGCCGTCGCCGTCGGCGACGGCGTCGTCGTGGTCGCCGACTCCGATACCGGACTGTCCCTGTTCGATGTCTCGGGCTGTCCGCTGTCCCTGTGCTCCCTGACCTGCACAACCACGGCGACTCCGAGCCTCGGCCTGGCGCCCCTGACAACGCAATTCACCGTCGTCGTGACCGCTGACCTGTGCGGTGGGGCGCCCGCGTTCGACTGGAGCTTCGGCGACGGTACCGTGCACTCCAGCGAGCAGAATCCCACGCACGCCTACGCGGCGATCGGAAGCTACCCGTGGAGCGTCACCGTCACGGCAGGAGCTCACCAGACATCGTGCTCCGGCGTGGTCACCGTCGCCGCAGTGCCGCCGCGCCGCTTCGACTTCGGCACGCCGTCCTCGCCGCTGGCGCCCGGCTACACGCGCGTCAGCCAGAACACCGCGTTCTCGGGCACCGCCGGCTTCGGCTGGAGCCGGGGCGTGCTCGCCAGCCGCGACCGCGGCACGGGGTCGGACCTGCTGCGCGATTTCGTCTTCACGCCCGACGCCGGCTTCGACCTGCTCCTGCCGGTCGGCGCCTACGACGTCACGGTGACCATGGGCGACGCCAGCGCCAGGCACGATCAGATGGGCCTCCTCCTCGAGGGCAGGCCGGTCGACAGCGTCTCCACCAACGCCGGACAGTTCGCGACCCGCGCCACGCGCACGGTCGTCGGCGACGGTGTTCTCAACCTCGGCCTCGACGACCTCGGCGGCGCCGACCCGAACGCCGTCATCAACGCGCTGGTCGTTACCAACGCCGCGCCGTTCCGATTCGACTTCGGCACGCCCACTTCGCCCGTCGCCAGCGGCTACACACAGGTCACGCCGGCCACGACCTACGCCGAGACCCGCGGTTACGGCTGGCTGTCCGGAACGATCGGTAGCCGGGACCGCGGCATCGGAACCTCTCTTTCGCGCGACTTCGACTTCACGCCGCTGGGAACGTTCGTGGTCGACGTCGCGAACGGCACCTACGACGTCGTGGTGACGATGGGCGACACAACGACGCCACACGATCAGATGGGTATCTTCATCGAGGGAGCCCAGGTGGACACCGTCTTCACCTCCGCCGGCTCCGTCAAGACGCTTCACTACCGGGCGCAGGTGAGCGACGGCCAGCTCACGTTCACGGTCGACGACCTCGGCGGCAGCGATCCGAACGTTGTCGTCAACGCGCTCGCTCTCTATGGTGGCCCGACCGGGGCGCCGGGCACCATGCCCTCGAGCGACGTCCCGAAGGCCATCCACGATGTCCAGACCGTGACCTCGACGATCGAGCTCGCGGACGTCCCCGGGACGATCACCGACGTCAACGTCACGCTCGACATCGCGCACACCTACGATGCCGACGTCCGCGCGATCCTGATCGCCCCGGACAACACCCGCGTCGCGCTGTTCGAAGGCGTCGGCGCAGGAGGCGACAACTTCGCGCAGACGACTCTCGACGACGAGTCCCCGACGCTCATCACCGCGGCTGGCGCGCCGTTCGCCGGCGTCTTCCGGCCCATCGGCTCGCTCGCCACTCTCGACGGCAAGAGCCCCAACGGCACGTGGACGCTGGAGATCGCGGACGTCGCGGCCCCGGACGAAGGAACCCTCAACTCCTGGTCGCTGACGATGGTGACCGCGCTCGCTCCGCCGTCCAAACGGTTCGACTTCGGCACGCCGACCTCGCCGATCGCCTCGGGCTACACCCGCGTGGCGCACACCACGAGCTACACGGGCGCGCTCGGCTACGGCTGGCTCTCCGGCGCGATCAACAGCCGCGACCGCGGCGCCGGCGGCGATCTCAATCGCGACTTCTGCTTCACGCCCAAGGGCACCTTCGTCGTCGACCTGCCGTCCGGCACCTACGACGTCACGGTGATCAGCGGCGACCTGACCGGCAAACACGATCAAATGGCAATCTCGCTCGAGGGTGTCGTGGCGGCCACCGTCACCGCCAACGCCGGCCAATACCCCGCCACCAGTGTGCGCACGCAGGTCACCGACGGGCAGCTCACGGTGCTACTCAAGGACAACGGCGGCAGCGACGCCAACGTCGTCATCAACGCCCTCGAGGTCACGCCGGTGACACCGTGAGCCGACGCTTCGGACCTCGGCGTCGAGCCGGCGGCAGGGCTGAGCGCGCACATGAAACAAGGGCCGGCGCGGCTGCCGGCCCCTGATCACGACCGGCCCGATGCGGCCTACCGCTGTGGAGTGTCGAGCATGAGCTCGAACGGGTACTCGGGCTGGTCCTGCGGCTCGGGTTCAGGTTCGGGCTGCGGCTGGCTCGGCGTACTGGGCTGAGCGCCGGGCTTCGTTGCGGGCTGACCCGGCTGCATCGCCGGCTGGCCCGGCTGTGGCTGTGCCGTCGGGTTGCCCGGCTGCGGCTGCGCCGACTGCTGGCCGTTGTCCGGCTGGTCGATCATGCGGTCGAACGGATAGCGCTCGTCCTCCTGCTTGGTCTCATCGGCGTTGGCCTGCTGCTCGTCGCCGGGCTGGCCGGGCATCGGCGTCAGAGGCTTCTCGCGGTAGCCGGCCCCCATGGCGAAGGTGCCCGCCGGCATCTCCCCGACGATGAGCTCGGTGACCGTCGTGGCGATCTTGACCACTGTCTTCTTGCCGCTCTTGTCGGTCGTCGTGATGACCGCGGCCCGCTTGAGCGGAAACCCGTCGTACTTCTGCTGCTGCGCCGCCAGCAGCGTGTCGAACTCGGCGTCACCGGTCTGCTTCGGCCCTTTGCCGAGCCAGATGCCGAGCGCCGCGTCCGCAACCTTGGGGGCGACCCAGAGGTCCTCCTCGATTTGCGTAAGCGTCGTCTGCAGCAAACCCATGACCTTGATCGCGGTGCCGTAGGTCGTCCGGTAACGCAGGTGCTTCGTGGCCACCCCGGCGATGGCGCCGCCATCGCTCTCGCCGAGCTTCTCGACCTTGGGGTCGGAGAACGTCATGGTCATGGCGCCGTGCGCGCCCGCCGCTGGCTCGCCGGTAGTCCCGCTCATGGCGCCCATGTCGAACTTGGAGAACGTCCTCTCCTTGGGATCAACCAGGTAGACCGTCGCGCCGCCGTCGAGAGTGATCAGGAACAGGCCCGGCTTCAAGATGGGGTTGTCGCTCTCGGCGAACTCCACGCGGGCCTTGTCACCTTCCGCCCAGCCGCGAACGGTGACGTTCATTCCCGCGGCGCCCTTTTGGCCCTCGCTGGTGGTCACCGAGGAGAAGTAGGTGCCGGAAAACGACGGTGCCGCGGCCAACAGGAAGATCAGCGCGAGCACTGCCATTGGTCTTTTCATCTCTCTTGCCTCCCGCCCCTCGCAGGCCACGGCCGCGAACGGCGCCTAGACGTTGACCACCCGCCGGACCTCCGGCACACGTTGCCTGAGGCGTTCCTCGACGAACCCAACCAGCGTCATCGTGGCCATGGGACAGCCGCCGCAGGCGCCGAGCAGGCGGACCGAAACCACGCCCTGCTCCACTCCCACCAGCTCCACGTCGCCGCCGTCCATCCGCAGCGCCGGGCGAACCTCGTCGAGTGCCGCCTCGACCCGCTGCTCCAACCCTTCCGCGTCGTTGACCATCATCTCCTCCGGAACCCGCCTCGGGCGAGCCGCATTCTGCCACAAAACTGTCTGCCACGGCGTTACCCGCGCATCCAAACTCTGGTAACGTTGCAAACCGTGATCCTAGTCCTCGAGCGAGAACCCGAAGGGCCCGGGGTTCGTTGGAGAGGTCGATGACGGACGTCGCCTTGGAACACGTGGTCGCGCGATGCCGCGCCGGCGACGACCGCGCATGGGAGGAGCTCGTGGACGCCACCGCTAACGACCTCTACCGCCTCGCGGTCTCATTCACGCGGCGGCGCACCGAGGCCGAGGACCTCACGCAGGAGGTCTATCTCAAGCTGTGGCAGAACCTTGACCGCTACCTCCCGGGCTCCTCGTTCCGCGCGTGGGCGTTCCGCATCGCCCGCAACCACTTCGTCGATGCGTATCGCCGCGCCCATCACGAGCGGGCGGCGACCTGGGTGGACCCCGAGTTCCTCGAGTCGTTGCCCGGCGGTGAGGACCCCCACACCCAGGTCGTGAGGCGCCAGCGCCTGGAGCTGGCACGCAATGGCCTCGCGAAGCTGCCCGAGGACCTCGCCAGACTCATCCTGCTCCGCGACCTCGCTGACTGGAGCTACGAGGAGCTCGCCGAGGAGCTCGAGCTGCCCCTGGGCACCGTCAAGTCCCGCCTGAACCGCGCCCGTCGCGAGCTGGCCGCGGTGATGGCCGTGGATCTTCGCCCGCGGGCGGTGCCCGCAGGGGCGGGGGGCTGAGCCGATGCGCCCCTGCGACGAGCTGCTCGATCACCTCGATGACGCGGTTGCGGGCACGCTGCCGCCGCTCCTCGCCGAGCACGTGCGGACGTGCGCCGAGTGCCAGCTCGAGCTCGCGCAGGCGCTCGCTGGCTCCCCGGCCGCGGCGGCGCTGCCGGAGATCAGGGCGCCAAAGACGCTGGTGGCCCGTCTCAAGGCCATTCCCCGTCTGGCGCCTGAATGCGATGCGGCGATGGAGCTGATGACCGCTGCCCTCGACGGCGAGATCGATGCGGAGGCCCGCACCCGACTGCTCGACCACCTGCATCGCTGCCCGCGCTGCCTCGTGGCGTGGGAGGCGTTTGCCACCCTGCGCGAGGTGGGCGCTCACATCCGCGCTCCGCGAGGTCTGTGCGCGGCGATCGCAGTGCCGCCGCGCCATCGCCTCGAGCTGCGGCGACGCCGGCCGGTGTTCGACATGCGTCTCGCCACGGCGGCGGCGTACCTGCTCGCGGCCGCCACGATCGTCCTCGTCAGCAACCCGGCGACCGTCGCGCGGGCGTCGTCGTCGACCATGGAGCGCGCCGGGATCTATGCGCGCGCCGCGGTCGAAAACCGCTTCTCCGCATACTCGCGACGCGTCCAGGAGACCGTCCTCGCCGGCGCCGGCTGGCTGCGCCAGCACGGCAGCGAAGCGCTGACGCGCGGTCGCGAGCTGCTCGGCCTGCACCGCGAGAACCCGAAGGCCGGCAAACCCGTTGAACCCAGTGGACAGGGAGGGAAGCAGCCATGAGCGCCAACGAACAGCAGATGCAAGCGCAACTACCACCGGTTCCACCGACCCCGCCGCCCGTCGCCGCACCGGCCGCCGTGGCCCCGCGCCGCTCGCCCGGAGTCGCCGCGATCCTCGCGTGCTTCCCTGGGTTGGGCCACCTCTACCTCGGGCTGTACCAGCGCGGCGTCGCCTTCTTCCTCGCCTTCGCCGTATCGATCTACTTTGCCGACCATGGCGATGTAGGCATCCTCATCGCGTTCGTGTGGTTCTTCAACGTGATCGACGCCTACCGGCAGGCGAACCTGATCAACCAGTGCTGCGCCACCGGCGTCATGCCCGAGCCGCTCCAGTTGCCGAAGGGCCGCGGCAGCCTCGGCTTCGGCGTGTTCCTCACGCTCCTCGGCGTGCTGCTCCTCTACAACCAGTTCTACCCGCTCGACCTGACGTTCCTCGTCGACTGGTGGCCCATGCTGCTCGTGCTCGCCGGCGTCTACATGCTGGCCAAGCACTTCGTCGAGCAGAAGAAGCAGCGCGACGCCGAGCTGCCTTCGGAACCCGTGTAGCCCCTTTCCCTCCGTAATGATCCCGGCGCGGCGCCCTCGTGGCGCCGCTTCCTTTCTCACGACCCTTCGCCCCCGCCAAACCAGCCACACTC
>Ga0315273_10001270_pt1 | contig 28492 bp, 23 predicted proteins | sample YL17G02_0_MG_FD_205753 | JGI IMG/M metagenome (GOLD analysis project Ga0315273, IMG submission 205753) | Sediment microbial communities from Yellowstone Lake, YNP, Wyoming, USA - YL17G02_0 | ecosystem: Environmental > Aquatic > Freshwater > Lake > Sediment | place: USA: Wyoming | collected... | reverse complement strand
GGTGTGGTGAATTTTGTCATCGCATCCATTCCCATGCGCCAGTAGGCACCGTCTTGTTGCCAGGTCAACGGGTCGCGTCCCTTGAGCTGCGGCCGGCCGTAATCCACAGTGATCTTGCCGCCGGGCGCATTCAATTCTGCCTTCCCGCGATTGTCCTGAGCAAGGACCGGCAATGCGAGCAATGAAAGCACAGGCAAACACAAAAACCATCCCAGGCCTTTCGTCTTCGTCACGATACGTACTCCCTCATATTTGGTTGAGCGAAAAGGTCAATTCGGCAAAATTATAGACTAATCCACCCTGGCATGGAAGGCGATCAAGTAGACCATGGCCGCCATCGCCATGCCGCCCAATATATCCAGAGCGTAGTGTTGCTTCGTCGTGAGCGTGGAAACGACAATCAAGAGTGTCCAACAAGCATAGACTACACCCCACCGGCGCCGACAGCGCCAGACTGCCATGACGACCAGCGAGGTAATGGAAACATGGACGCTGGGGAAACAATTCCAGGGCGAATCAACGACGCACATCACACGGTAAAGTTCATTCAGAACCGGCGGACAGGATCTCGTCCCGGCAAGTGATTGGCGGTCAGGTAGGCCGCGGCGTAAAAGACGGCGAAAGCAACGACCGTCACCCGGCGGGGCTGTCGGCTGATAAGACCAACAAACCGGTTCACGGCTTTCCTCGGGCAGTTGGAACAGGCGGTTTATTGCCAAGCGAGAAAGGGGCCAATCTTGTCAGGGATTGGGATTCACAATAATGCCGGTCTCAGTCTCGGGCTACTCGTAGCGCAGACACTCGATCGGATCGAGGTTCGAGGCCTGAACCGCGGGATAGATTCCGAACACCAGGCCGACGAGCGAACTCACCCCGAACGAAAGCATGATCGAATTGGCCGTGATGATCGTGCTCCAGCCGGAGTAGGCCGCCACGCCGCGCGAGATGCCCCAGCCAAGTCCCACGCCCACAATCCCCCCGGCCAGGCTGAGCCCGAGCGCCTCGGCGATGAACTGCACGCGGATGTCGCGCTTGCGCGCGCCAATGGCCCGCCGCAAGCCGATCTCGCTAGTCCGTTCGAGCACCGAGGCGAGCATGATGTTCATGATGCCGATCCCGCCCACGAGCAGCGAAATGCTGGCGATGGCGCCCATGACGATATTGAATATGCCTTGGGTCTTCTGGTTCTGCTGCAGGAGCTTTTCGGGGACGACCAGAGAATAGTCGTCCACGTAACGATGCATCGCCGCCATCAGGTTGCTGACCGCAGAAGCCTGTTCGCGCAGATCGGCCTCCGGGCGGATTTGCATGATGACCTCGTTGAGTTCGTTCTCCAGGGTCTCTTTTTCGAACTTTTTGACGGATGTGGTAATAGGAATATAGATTTCGTTATTCGGATTCTGGATCTTGACCCCTTCGAACTCCTGTTTTTCCACGTTCGCGTCGGCCAGAACGCCGATCACGGTCAACCACTGGTCGTTTACCTTGATGCGCTGGCCCAGGATGTCGCCGAAGCCGAACAGTTTCTGTTTGGCGGTGATGCCGAGGACGCAAACCTGGTTGGCGGAATCCTCGTCAAAGGGAAGGAAAAACGAACCGCTGAGCATTTTCAGGTTCGAGATGATCGGGTAGCTGCTGCTGACCCCCAGGACGCGGCTGTCGCTGCGCCCTTTCTCCGAAATCACCTGGAAGGTCTTCACCACCCGTTTCGCGGAGATCGCGGGCTTCGGCCTGAGCACGGAGGAGAGAGCCTCGACGTCGCGCAGAGCGAGCCCCAGCGACTCGGTGCGGATCTGTTTCAGCTCTTCCGCCTTGAATTCCTTTGCCTGGATGATAATGTTGCGGATGCCGAAATTCTCGATAATCCGCAGGCTCTCCCGCTCGGCTCCGGCCCCGATGGAAAGCATGGCAATCACGGCCCCCACACCGAAAATCATTCCCAGCATGGTCAGGAACGAACGGAGCTTTCGCCTGCTCAGATTGCTGAGGGCTACACTGATACTCTCAAAGTTGAACATCGGATCTCTCTTCTCTCCTTCACCCTCGAACTCGTGCAGTGCGTCCGAAATCCTAAACCGCTCCCTCACCGTCGCGGCTCTGTAACCCATTGATTAAACAGAGCCGCGCGCGTAAGCAAGCGGCGGAACATGCGCCAAGGTTTGCGACGCACCACACTAATGGTCGCGAATCATCATCCTCATGCCGCCTCCGCCCCCGGAAGCCGCCCCGGCCTTGCTGAAATCAGGCAGCCGGACTTTTCGGGATTCGAAGGGATTGCGCATGGCTACGATCTCCTTTGGCTGGACCCCATCCAAAATAGTGGCCTGGCCGTGCGCGCCGGAGCCGATCTTTACGGATCTGGGAACAAACTGGTCTCCCTGCTTGATGTAAACGAGATTTTCCGCGCCCTTGCTGGTCACGGCGCTCGAGGGGACGACGAAGCACGCGCTGTAGCTCTCCAGGATGACGTCCGCCTTCAAATCCATGCCGGGCTTGATCCTCTTGAGATCCTGAACCGCATCGGTAATGGTGACCTCGCAAGTGAAATATTTCAGCGGTGACCCGCGCTCGAGCGGCTGCGCGAGAGCGGAGACGGTGCGCACCGTCCCGTGGAACACCTTTTCGTGGATGGAATCCAAATGGATGATTACCGGCTTCTCCTTGTCCAGGCTGCCCGCGTCGCGCTCCAGGACGTAAACCTTGGCTTGCAGAGCGTTGAGGTCGACGAGTTCAATCAGCACCTGCCCCTGCCAGGATTCGTCGCCTACCTGAGGCTCCCGCATGCGGTCCCGGCGGTAGAGCACGAGTCCTCCTTTGGGCGCCTTGAGCTCGAGGGAGGCCAGTGTCTGCTTGGCGATCCCCAGCTCGGCTTGAGCACGATTCTTCTCGATGGCGAGTATCTGCTGGTCGGATCTGGCAATGCGCTTCTGGACGCGTCCCTTGTTTCCCAGGAAATCGATCCGTTCCTTCGCGAACCCGGCATTGATCTTCGCCTCAATAATGTCCCACTTGGAAAATATTGTCTCGTCCTGCGGCAGGACGGTCATCGCGTACTGATACTCTTTTTCCGCATCCGTCCGATCGATTGTCAGGACCTTTTCATTTGTGGTCTGCGTTCCGGTCGTGATCTTGGTGCGCTCGGTGTTCGCCTCGAGCGTGTTCTCCTGGCGTTCGACATTCAGGCGTGCATCTGTGCTGTCGAACCGAACTACCGTGTCACCCTCGTTGACAAAGCTCCCCTCCGGGATCAGCCATGCCACGCGCATCGCGCCGGAGCGCGTGCTCGGTGTGGGAATCGAAATGCTCTGCAGCCCGATCACCTCTCCGACCGCCGGCGCCTCCAGCTGATAGGGCGTCTTTTCCAGGATTTCAATCGGGACCGGGTCCTCCTCCGCGGCTGCGAACACACGGGTCATCTTGCTGACCAGGGTATCCCGGTACATCGCCGCAGCTCCGACACTTCCCACGATCAGGACGATCAGCAGGACCCGGGCCAGATTGACCCGCAACCCTCCTGTTTTGGACTCATGCTCTGATGGATGGTACGACATAGGTAAATCACCTCACATCACGGGTTTCGCGCGGATTTTCTCGTTCACTTCGAGACCGGAACTTACTACAGCCGAAAGGCCGTCATTGGTCAGCAGTTGAACCTCCCGCCATTCGTAATCTTTCTTCGCAGGCTGCCAGACCTGGACGAATGATCTCCCCTCGCGCTCCTGAATGCAGGCGAGAGGCACGACGATGACCTGGGAATGACGACCCACCTGAATCTGCACGCGGGTGCTCATCCCGGGCCGCAGCCCCTTCAAATCGGACTCCTTGAGATCGATCAAAGCCTCGGCAATCCTCTGAGGCCGGTCATAGGCCGCCTGCTTGAGGATGGTGCTCAGGTAGGCCACTTTTCCCGAGAAAACCTTCCCTTGAACCGCATCGACCTGAACCAGCGCGTCCTGCCCCACCTGGACCTTGCCTGCGTCGATTTCGTCCACCATGACCTTGGCCCGAAGAGTCGAGAGGTCCGGCAACTCGATAATCGTGTCCATGATGAAGACATTGCTGCCTATCTGGCGCGCCTCGTTGTTCCAATCCCGCTTGAAGATGACCACTCCGGGCACCGGCGCCGTCACCGTCAGTGAATCCAGGGCGTCGAGAAGATCATCCATGTGCGTCTTGTAATGCCGCTGATTGCTGTTGGATATCTGGAGGTCCAGACGCCCGCTTTCGGTCAGGTACTGGACCTTCTTTTCCAGCAGCGCAACCCTCTCTTTGGCGGTGTCGCGCCGGATCTGGGTCTCGGCGATGGTGATGGCGCTTTCCAATTCAGCCTGCCGGCCGAGCTTGTTTTCCAGTTTTTCGTGGTCGGTCTTCGCCTGCTCAAGTTGCAGCTTGAGATCGCGCAGCTGTATGTCGAAGTTCGACCGCTTGTTCTGGTATTCCTCCTGAACCTTCTGGGCATTGCCGGTCTCGTCCCTCAGGCGCCGGCTGATATCCGACCCGTCGAACTCCATCAGGAAGGCGCCTTCGGCGACCTCCTTGCCCTCGTCAACCAGCCGCGCGATCTTGAAGCGGTGCTCATGGGGAATTTTGGGCGGACCGATGCTGATGCTTTTTGCAGCCTCGAGGACGCCGGGAGCTGCCGCCAAAATCGGGAAATCGACTCGTTGCACCGTCAACAGGTCCTTATCCTCCGCCGCGGCAGAAAGTTCGGTCGTGCGGTTGAGCCACAGGCCGGCGCTGAGAAGAAGCGCGGCCGCTGCCAGAAATAGGAACCCCTTTCGAAAGATCATTATTTTGCCCCCTGTTGCACTGCGTCAAATTCGAGCAGTCTGTCGCCGGCGCTTAGGCCGGATAAAATCTGAACCACGCGTTCGTTGAATGCGCCGACCTGCACAAACTGAGTCGCGGCGCTCTTGGGATCCGCCCCCTTCAGGACATAGTATTTGCCGTCCGGATCGCAGCGCAAATATTCGCGGGGAACAGACAGGGCGCCGGACGCGAGGGAGACGGGCACTTCGACCCTTACGGTCATGCCGGGTTTCATAACGGAAAGGTCGATACTGTCGGGCTGGATGGTGGCCCGGAACACCTTGTGCTGCGATGCAAAGCCTTTTCTTCTCGCCACACTGGTCAGGGAAACGACCTTCCCGCGCCACACCCTACCAGGCACGGCGTCCAGCCGGAGATCACAGACCATATTCGGCGAGAGCATGCGCAACTCGGTGTCGTAAACATACCCGATGACCTGCATGCTGGAGAGATCGGGCAGCGAAATGATGGTCATGCCGGGGAAAGCGTTATCCCCGATCTGGAACTTGCGATTGCTCGACCAGTTGTCACCGTAAATGATGATCCCGTCCTGCGGCGCATCCACCGTCAGCAGCGCAAGATCCCCCTCGATCTTCTTCAGATCCAGTTCTGCCTGCGCCTTGGACACCTCCACGAGGGCGAGTTGAGCCGGAATGCTGGCGACATGGTTTGCGAGCTGTTCCTTGGCTTTGTCACGGGCAAGCAGGGCCTTGTCGTAATCCAGCTGGTATTTCTGAAACGTATTGGCCGGGAGCAGCGACTTTTCGATCTTGGCATAGAGCTGGGCTACCTTGAGGTTGCCTTCCGCCGCCGACAGGTTGACCAGGAAATCAGAGCGCTGCGCTTCCAGATCCGCCCTGGTTTTTTCGATCCTCAGTTTGGCCTCATCCAGGACACGCTCAGCTTCCGACTTTGAACTGAGTAAAGTCGTCGCGTCGAATTCGAGGATCCGCTGCCCCTTCTTCACCTCGCTTCCCTCTAACTCCACGAAGGTGATGCTGCTACCGAAGGCGGAACGGATGTTGGGGGAGGTAAGGTCCCGGGAGCGGGCAGCCTTCAACTCTCCCGTGATCAGGACCGTGAGCATGATATCCACGGATTTTACCGTATAGGGCTCCCGGACTTTCTTGGCTTCAGCGCTGCCGGTCGCCGGCCGCGGGCTGCCGGCCTTCTCGGCCTTTGGAGTCGGAGTCTGGCCGGAAACCGCGAGGGCTCCCGCAAACGCCAGAAGTCCTGCCCCGAAAAGCACCGGAGCGTTCCGAAACCACCAGGATCTTGTCGATCGATTCATCATTTTTCATCCATGACCAAAGCCGCACATAATGGCGATTTTATAAAAGCCGTCCGACCCTCGCGGCGTGAGGCGGCAGCCCTCCAAAGCGATGCTCCTAGTGCGGAGGGGCGGACGCTTTGCCTGGCGTTATAATCATCCGGTTCATCATGGGCTCTTCAGGCTTCTGCGACTTAACCCACTCGCGCCAATCCGCTTCGATTTTATCCATGTCCGGCCCGAGGAAATCCGGCTGGCTCAAGGTCTCGCGTGTCAGTTTTCCCTCGAGATTCGACTGGATAACCACTTTTGCCTTTTCCATGCCGAGCTTCTGGAACATGAAGGAGAAAAAGGAAGCGGCCTGAGAGTCAAAGATCATGCGATCCTGCATATCCTTCGGCAGCGACATGTTAAATCCGCCGCCACCGCCGCCTCCGTCTCCCCTCCTTCCTCCGCCGCCCGACTGCTGGGGCGCCCCGCCGAACATCACCGTCCCTTGCGCGGCTCCGCCTGCTTGCTGGCCGCCGGAATTGGAGCCGTTGCCGGCCATGCGGATAACCATCTGGCCGCTGCCGCCGCCCCCATCGCTCTGCGGCGCCACAAAAGGCCGCGGCATGGAGAGGACATCTTCCAGCGGAAAGGCCTCCTCAAGGCGGTCCTGCAGAAATCGGATGTTCAGACCAGTCCCGGAGGCGTACCAGGCGGCGCCGATATCCAGCCAGTCCGCCATTGGAGTCCGGGAAAGATCGTCGAGCCTGGAAGACTTGTACTCCTTTTCGGGGAGGAGAGTCGTTCCCAGCAGGGCAAAGCACATTTTCTGCATCAGCGGACTGATCATGCGCGCTTCGTCGGCCGCCTTCTGCTCCGGCGTTCGATTCTGCATTCTGGTGAGAATATCCGGAGGCAGCATGTTCCCCATCCGGGCTTTGATCTCGGCAATTCGCTGCTCTGCCAGCGCTTCGGTGGTCAGCTGGATCAAGGTCCAGGAATAGCCCAGCTTTAAAACGCTCTTCTCCAGAACGGAGTCCTTCTGTTCCATGGTGGAACAGATCACGATCACGCCCTTTCCCAGCTTCCGGTTCACCAGGGAAGACAGCTTCTGCTGGGCATCCCGAACCGGCTTTTCGAACGCCGCGATGTCCGCCTTTGAACGCGCATAAAAATCAATACCAGGCGCGATTCCCGTGAATAAGTTAAAGTTCTTTTTAAAGCTTTCAGTCTGCGCCCAACCCGTGGAGACCGATAGGATCGCAAATACGGCAATTCCTGCCAACCACCGTTTCATCATAATGATTCCATTTTGCCTTAAATCAAGAGATATCAGGCAGATCCCGATATTCTCCCAATCTTGCCGCCGCATCTGGCCAGAGCTGTCCGGGAATTCGCTGCCATCCGATCGGGCAAACCCCTTAACAGCTCTTAATTACGCTGGCAAGTTCATTACGTTCCGAGTTTTTGCGGCTTTTTGAAGTCAATTCATGACTGCCCGCTGCCGGGATAAAACGGGTCGCGGCGATCGGCCGGATTCACGGGTCTCTGCGGGTTGCTGAGGATGATTGCCAGCCGGGTTTGACGATCTCAGCGCTTGCCGGACTTAGAAAGCACCAGACCGCTTTTCCTGACACTTCTGGCAACCGTGACAGGCATCTCCCTCTTGCTGCTTTCGAAGTAATCGCGCACGATCAGGGGTTTGCGCGCAGCGATCCTTACCAAGGCACGGCAGGCCAGAGCCCTGACGACCTTGTTTTCATCCTCAAGGAGAGAGCCTAACCCATCGAGGAAACGACTTGCCTGGTTTGGGAAAATGGTGCCAACCCGCCCCAGGGCATAGGAGAGCGACCAGCGAACGTAGGCGGAATCATCCGTGAGCCCTTCTTTGAGACGCATGACCACGCGGACAAGCCGTCCGGGATGAGATTCCGACAGCCGCGCGAGCGTCGCCGCAGCTCTCCCCCGCACGGTTCGGTCCCTGTCCTCCAGCAGATTGATCAGCTCCGACAGCCTGCGCGGATGAGCAACGACCGCTCGCACCACTTCCGAGGTGCGAAGGTTGGATAACGGGACCGTCCGCTTCTTGCGGCTGCGCGGGATACGTTGACCTCGTGGTCTTATCATAATCCTCAGTCTGGCATTATTACGCCTTGATGTTCTCCTTCGCAAAGTCCCACGAAACCATCCGCTTCTCGCGCGCCGACCGGTTGATAAGATGCGCGCATGAGGCGGCGCGGTGTCCTGCCAGGGCATCCTCGACGGGCGGCTTGCGGGTTTTTACCGATGCGAAGAAGGTCCTGAAATGGATATCGGTAGGATCAAGACCGATTTCCTGATAATTCTGCTGTGCTTCAATCAGCTCGGGCTCGCGAGTTGCCGGCATCTCTTCGCGCCGGTTTTTCGAGTCCCTGTAATAGGCATCTTCCATATCGGAGGTCCAGCTATCGACGATCCAGCGATTATCCTCGTTGACCACCTCGGGGTAGAAAGTGAGCTTATCCCCGATAACGAGGCTGCCCTTGGTTCCGAGGATGTGGAATCCGCCCTCCGAGGAGATCTGGTTGTTGAAGGTGCTGCTGAGGTTCACCGTGAAGCCTTCCGGGTACTCCATGATGGCGTTGAGCGTGTCGGGAACGTCGCGGGATTCCTTCCAGCGGTAGAGTTCACCCATAGCGACAATATTGGCGGGCATCTTTGCATTCATCATGAAATGAATGCTGGTGACCAGGTGCACAAAAAGATCGGTGGCGATGCCGCCGGAATAATCCTGGTAACAGCGCCAACGGAAAAAGCGCGCATAGTCGACCGGGCGTTTCGGAGCCGGGCCGAGAAACATCTCCCAGTCGACGGTTCCCGGGGACGCATCGGGAGGAATGGGATAGATCCATGCGCCTCCGGCGGTATTCCGGTTGAAGAAGGCCCGAATCATCGTGATCTGACCCAGCTTGCCCGACGCGATGATCTCTCTCGCCTTCTGCTGCAGGCGCGTACTCATCCCCTGGCTGCCCACCTGCAGAATGCGGTTGTTCTTCGAGACCTCGCTGACGATGGCATTGCCTTCGTCGACGGCGTAGGTCATCGGCTTTTCGATGTAAACGTCCTTCCCTGCCCGCACGGCATCGATGGCTATCGTCGCATGCCAGTGATCGGGTGTCGCGATCACCACCGTGTCGATGGACTTGTCGGCAAGGATCTCCTTGTAGTCCCTGCAGACTCTGGCCCGTTTTCGCGTGCGCTCCACAGCGCGTTCCACCCTTCCCTTGTAGGCGTCACAGACCGCGACGATCTCCGTGTTGGAAAGGGACAGGATGGAAACCATCAACTGCTGCGCCCGCGCGCCGACACCGATCATGCCCACCGTAATGCGATCGTTTGCGGGAACCGGGCCGCCAATCCCGAGCGGGTCGCCATGCGCGTCGGCTCTCGCCATACCCAGGGAGGCGCCGGCAATCACACTGCGCTGCATGAATTCTCTGCGATCGATCCGATTGAATTGGGACATGAAGGCCACCTTTCTTTAGAGCCGATGATCAATGGATGCGCGCACAAGACTCAGCCGCGGATAAGAATTGCATAAACGACAAAAGTAGTATGACGCGAGGTACCGAGGATGTCAATCTTCCGCGGCGTGCGAGAATCGGGACGACAGATCCGGCCGCATGCCCCGGCATCAGGGTTCGACTCCGGAGCATTTGTATCATGCGCGAGGAGCGCGGACCGGATGAAAGGACGCCGTCCGCTTTTCGAAAATGGCCGGCGTTGCGCGGCCGGTGCCGATCGGTCGAGGACGCAGGTTTTTGGCGCGGTGCCGGGATCGGACCGTCCGTCACAGCCCGCCTTGGTATTCGAAGAGAAATCCGGTATTCTCTATGCTCGTTCGACAATTCCGAAGGGAGGTGGGCATTGGAAGCAACGGGTTCTCCTACTCAGCGATGGGCGCTCATACTTGGAGCATCCAGCGGCTTCGGCGCGGCTGCGTGCCTGGCGCTGGCGCGCAACGGATTCAACGTTTTCGGCGTACATCTGGATCGGCGGGCGACGCTGCCGAATGCGGAGCGCATTGCATCCGAGATCCGGGCTCTGGGAACGAAAGCCCGCTTTTTCAATGTCAATGCCGCGGATCCCGAGCGCCGCGCAGAAGTCATTGCGGCCTGCCGGCAAATGCTCGACGAAAATCCGGGGAACACCGGAATCAACACGATGCTGCACTCGCTCGCGTTCGGCACCCTCAAGCCCTACATCGCCGATCATCCCGATTCGGCCATCAAATCGGCGGATATGAACATGACCCTCGATGTGATGGCTCACAGCCTGGTGTACTGGGTGCAGGATCTGTGCATCGCCGGCCTGCTTCAGCGGGGAGCGAAGATATTCGCCATGACCAGCTCGGGAGGACATCGGGTATGGCAGACCTACGGCGCCGTGTCGGCGGCAAAGGCCGCCCTGGAATCGCATATCCGGCAACTCGCGGTTGAACTGGCGCCGCGGGAGATCAGCGCCAATGCGATTCGCGCGGGGGTCACCGATACCCCCGCCGCGCGCAAGATTCCGGGAAGCGACATCATGTTCGAGCGCGCGCTCGCCACGAACCCGGGCAGGCGCCTGACCACGCCGGAGGACGTCGGAGAAACGCTGGTGGCGCTCAGCCTGATGAATTCCTCCTGGCTGACGGGCAACGTCCTCGGCGTAGACGGAGCCGAGGACCTCACGGGTTGATTCTATGCCGGAAAAATGAAGCTCGAAGACCTCAAAGAAAAATTCTCAGAGGTCTTCATCGTTCTGCTTTCGCAGCTGCTCTGCCGCTGAGATCGGTTGACTCCGGGCCTCGCGGCTGATAATATTTCGGTTTTTTTGACAGGAGCGCACCATGCCGATGCAATGCTACGTCTGTGGGAAGGCCCCGGTCTTCGGCCACACCATCTCGCACGCTCACAACGTGCAATCGAGGAAGTTCTACCCCAACCTGCAGAGCGTGCGAATAATCGAAAAAGGTTCGGTCAAGCGGGTTCGCGTTTGCACGCGATGCCTGCGATCGGGCAAGATCAAAAAGGCCATTTAGGCCAGGGCGACCGCCTCGATTTCCACCAGCACCTCTTTGGGCAGGCGTGCGACCTGCACCGTTGATCGAGCAGGCTTGGCATCTCCCAGGAATTCCGCATACACCTGATTGAAGCGTGCAAAATCGTCCAGGTTCTGGAGGAATATCGAGGTCTTCACCACCTTGGACAGACCGCTGTTTGCCGCCTCCAGAACCGCAGCCAGATTCTTCAATGCCTGGCGGGCTTGAACCGCGATATCCCCTTCCACGATTGCGCCGGTGCCGGGATCGATGGGGATCTGCCCTGAGAGAAAGATGAAGCCGCCCGCGCGTACCGCCTGGGAATAGGGTCCGATCGGCGCCGGGGCCTGGCTGGTTTCAATGCGTTCCTGCATAGAGAGTCCCCTTCTACTGGATCAGTTTAGTTTGCTCACTCGTTCGACTTCCTGAATTCCGCGTATGGATTTCAGAGACTGAATGACCTTTTTCAAATGGCGCACATCGTGGATTTCCACGGTCACCTCGACCGTTCCCCTTCCGCCCTCCGTGCTGGAACGTGACTCGCGGATGTTCGTTTTGAGATTGGAGATCGTGGAGGTGATTTCCGCAAGGATTCCCTGGCGGTCTTCGGCTGCGATGGCAAGCCGGACCGTGAAGTTATCGTCGCCGGGGAGGTCCGTCCACTCCACATCCGTGATGCGGTCGGATCCCAGAAAGCTGACCGCGTTGGGGCAGTTCAGAGTGTGTACGGAGATCCCCTTCCCGCGCGTGATGTAGCCGACGATTTCGTCGCCTCGAATGGGATTGCAGCACTTGGCGCGGTAGACCAGTAGTCCGCCCTGGCCCTTGACCGTGATGGGTGAATCCGACTTCCCCAGCACTTTTTTGACAACGGATGCGATGGCGGAGGACTTCTCCTTTTGATCGGCGGAGGGGCTCCGATCGGGAAACAAAGCGGAAAAAATCTGGCGCGGGGCGATCCGGCCGAAACCCACTTCGGGGTAGAGATCTTCCACCCTTTGAATCCCCTGGCCTGCGAGCGCCGCGTCAAAGCCGTCCGATACCAGGATCTTTTTCCACGAGCTCTTGAATTTGCGCGCTTCCTTCTCGAGCAGTTTTCTGCCGAGTTCGGCCGCATCTTCCTTTTCCTTCTGGTTCACCCAGCGTTTGATTCTGCTGCGCGCACGGGGGGTGATTACAAGCGAGAGCCAGTCCCGGTTGGGGGAGGAGTCTTTGGATGTCAGGATCTCCACGATCTCCCCGGTGCGCAATTTGTAGCGCAGGGGAACGATGCGGTTGTTGACTTTGGCTCCGACACATCGGTGTCCGACTTCGGAGTGAATGGCGTAGGCAAAATCCAGCGGGGTCGCATCCCGCGGGAGCGTAATGACCTCGCCTTTGGGGGTGAAGCAGTAGACTTCGTCCGGATAAAGGTCCACCCGCAGACTGGTCAGGAACTCGCGCGCGTCGCTGATGTCGCGTTGAGAATCGATCAACTGCCGGAGCCAGCGGAACTGTTCCTCGTCCTCGACCGCGCCCGACTTGCCCTCCTTGTACTTCCAGTGCGCAGCGATGCCTTCTTCAGCAATCCGGTGCATCTCCTGCGTCCGGATCTGGATCTCGAAAGGCTGGCCATTCTTGCCCACGACGGATGTGTGCAGCGACTGGTAGAGGTTGGGCCTGGGAATCGCGATATAGTCCTTGATCCTGCCCGGAACCGGTTTCCAGAGGTTGTGGAGAATCCCCAGGATGGTATAGCAGTTCTTGACGGAATCCGTGATCACCCGAATGGCGATGAAATCGAAGACCTCATCGATACTGATCTTCTGCCGCCTCATCTTGTGATAGACGCCATAGATGCGTTTGATGCGGCTTTCAATCCGCGCCGGGATGCGATGCTCTTCCAGTTCGGCAGCGATGACCTGCTGGACTTCTTCGATGAAATCCTTGCTGACCGCGCGCCGCGCCTCGATCAGGGCGACGGTATTCTGATAGGCTGCGGGGTCGAGGAAGCTGAAGGCGAGATCCTCCAGTTCACCGCGAATCTTCGCCATCCCCAGGCGGTGCGCCAGGGGAGCATAAATTTCCAGCGTTTCACGCGAGATCCTTTCCCGCCTTTCGGGCGGCAGGAACTGAAGCGTGCGCATGTTGTGCAGGCGGTCGGCCAGTTTAATGAACAGGATCCGGATATCCGACACCATGGCCAGCAGCATCTTGCGGAAGTTCTCGGCCTGCTTCTCATGCTGGGAAGTGAACTGCACCTGCGAGATCTTGGTAACCCCTTCGACGAGCTGGCAAATCTCTTCGCCGAACTGCCGCTTCAGCTCCTCCGGGGACATGAGGGTGTCCTCGAGCACATCGTGCAGCAGCCCGGCGGTGACAGGTACGACACCGAGCCGCAATTCCGCGAGAATGTACGCGACTTCGAGCGGGTGGGTCAGGTAGGGCTCTCCATTCATCCGAACCTGGCCCTTGTGAAATTTGGCGGACACCACATATCCCCGCTGAACCATCTCCAGCGATGCGCTGGGATAGTAACGAAGGACAAGTTCCGCGAGGTCTTCGTATCGGATCATGGCGGCTCAGTTCACCAGACCCCATTATAGAGTAAACGGCATGCTGTCAAAAGGCAGGTATTTGAAGGCAGGCGCCTGAGCGATGATTGTCCCGTGCCACAGGGTCGCCACTGATTTCAGTATCCCCGCACTGGGCGTTCCCGGCGGTTACCATCAGCGGGCAGCCGGAATGATTATGGGATATCCCATAAAAAAAGGGGCCTTCCGGCCCCTTTTTTTTAGACTGCTGAAACCGATTACTTGATGCCGAGCTTTTTAGGCTTCTTGGCTTCTTCTTCCTGAGCCTTCAGGCGCAGGGCGAGCGATTTCTGCGCGACCTTGTCGGCCTCGCGCAGCAGCTCGTTCTTGGCCTTCTCGTTTTTCTCAAACTTGGCTTTTTCTCTCCAGAGAAGGTTCTGGTACTCCATGGCATCGAAGTAATCCGGCCGAATCTGCAACGCCTTGTCCAGCACCTTCAAGCCTTCATCGATATCGGCCTGAGTATGAGCCTTCTCCTCGGCATTGAGGAATTCGACGTTTTCGCCCTGCAGTCCGGTCTTCCTGAGCGAGTCGTCGAAGTCGATGACCGCGACTCGATAGAGCGCTTCGGCATTCTGAGGATCGATCTGCTGGATCTTGCCGCACCACGCCTTCGATTCGTCGTACTTCTTGAGCTGGTAATAAAGGCTCGCAACGCTGAGCATGGCGTTGATATTCGGTTTGCTCTTGTCCTTTGCCTTGTCAACTACAGCCTTGAAGGTATCGATCGCCTTCTCAGCATTCTGCAGGCTCTTGGGATCGGGGGAGCCCGGCACGAATTGCGAGGTGTAAGTCGTGGCCAGGTACATGCGGGCTATTTCGAACTCAGAATCCAACCGGATGGATTCCTCGAAGAACTCGGCGGCCTTGTCGTACTTCTGCTCCGTGAAGGCCTTGACTCCCTTGTTCAGGTTGTCCCGAGCCCTAAGCTGGGTGATGAAGCCGCAGCCGGAAATCGGCAGCGCAGCCGCAAGGAGAAATACGACCAGCCATTTGCTATTGAACTTCATTATGGCCTCCAAACTGAATATTAGACCGCGCTAGCAAGCGAAACCCTAGCGGATCTCCTCCGTTATTAGACCGATATCTCCGACGCCTGCGCCTTTAGCAATGTCGATGACCTTGACGACATCGCCATAAGGAAGCTTCGGACTGGCGCTGATGAACATGTTTTTGTTCGCTCGGGCGCTGTAGATCTCCTGAAGTTTAGGCCCCAGCGCGCCGATGTCCGTTGTCTCCTGGTTGATCGCGATCAATGCGTTCTCGGCGACAGACACGACGATTACGCTGGGATCGGGAGCTTGAGGCTTATTATCAATTTCGTTCTGCTGGGGAACCTTGACATCCAGGTCCATCTGATGAACAGGTGTGATAACCATGAAAATAATCAAGATCACGAGGAGAATATCGATATAAGGCGTGATATTGATATCGGACTTCGGGCCCTTTTTACCGCTGACGGCCATTCCCATAAGTGTGGCTTCCTTTCTTTCGGCGGCTCACCCTGTTGACGATCCGGCGGATAGACCCGCCGGAATTCCAACAATACAAGTGCACCACGCGCGTCGAAAACTGCTGCGCTCGCCCTGATGCAAACCGTTTTGCCACTCCTCCCCGGCGGAATACCGGGAAGCACGAGCGGCAGAAATTCCTCATGTGTGTCAATCTCGACGAGGCGCCACATCGTCGAGCAACCCGGCTCATTCGCCAGCCGGCGGATTCGACAGGAAGATTCAGAGCGGCGCTACCTCGCTTGAGCTGGGGGATAACCCAACCTGACCTCGGTATAGATCTCCCCCGCTCCGATCCACTGTCATTCGAACCAGGCCGCTAACGCGACCTGTTCTGCGCTCGAGAACTGCGTCATCGCGGTTCGCGAGCTTCCCCGCCGATTACGCCACAGCGGATGGCGGCACGCTATTGCTTATCCTTCTCGGCCATCAGCCCGATGCGTTCAACCCCGGCTCTCCGGCACTGATTGACGATCTGTACGACCCTGCCGTAGGCAACAGCCGCATCGGCTTTCAGGTAGATCGTCTTGTTGATTTCACCGCCGGAAAACCGTTTCCCGAGGAATTCAACCAAATCCGCCTCGGTAATGGGATTTTTCGCCAGATAGATGCGCCCCTCCCGGTTCAGCGCGATCACAACGGCATCTTTGCTGTCGGCATCGGGGGCATCCAGAGGGTTTTTCGCCTTGGGAAGGTTCACGGTGATGCCGCTCTGCAACAGCGGTGTCGTGATCATAAAGATGATCAGCAACACCAGCATGATGTCCGCCATCGGCGTTACATTGATTTCGGCATTTACATTGCTATGTCCCAGTCCGCGCTTAACCACCGATCTGACCCCGTTTCTTTATGAAGTAGTCGATCAATTCCGAAGAGGAATTGTCCATCTCGACCGTGAAGGTTTCGATCCTGTTGGTGAAGGCATTGAAGGCCATAACGGCAGGAACCGCCACGAAGAGACCGAACGCGGTGGTCACGAGGGCTTCGGCGATACCGCCTGCCACTGCCGCGATACCTGCGGTTTCTTCCGTCTTCATGCCCTGGAAGGCGTTGATGATCCCGATAGTCGTTCCGAACAGTCCGACGAACGGAGCAACGGACCCGATCGTGGCCAGGCCGCCCAATCCGCGCTTGAGATCCTCGATCCCGATTGCGGTCGCGCGATCCAACGCTCTCTTGGCCGCTTCGATAGTCTCTCCGGGGATCTCCTTGCTCTTGGAATGAGCCTGGAGCTCGTGCAATCCGGTAACCAGAACCTTAGCCAGATGGCTCTTGTTATTCTGCTCGCCGAGGCTGATCGCTTCGTCGATCTTCCCTTCTTTTAGGCATTCCGCCACCGCAGGGGTGAAAACTCGGGACTGCTTGCGCGCTTGGCGGTAGGTGATCCACCGTTCGATCATCACGCTGATCGAATAGGCCGACATGATACCAAGGATCAATACGACCCCTTTGGCGATCCCTCCCATGGAGTTCCAGAGTTCGACTATATTGATTGTTCCCATGAAATTTTTCTAACCTCCGACTAAAGTTGGGTAAAGGATTATCTCAGGTTGAAGATGACAGTCACGGTTGCGATCACCGGGACCGGCTCCCCGTTCAACAGTGTGGGCGAATACTTCCATTGCTTCACAGCTCGGACGGCCTCGTCATCCAGCAGCGGGTGACCACGCATGACGCGGATTTCGGCAACGCTGCCCTCTTCATCCACGGTGACCTGAAGAATGACAACTCCCGATACACGCGCTCTCTTCGCCAATTCCGGGTAGACGGGCTCGACCCTCTTGATGAGCTTGGATTCCTGGACGTTTCCACCCACGCGAATGGGTTCGCGTTTCACCGGACGCGGTGGCGGTGGTGGCGGTGGCGGCGGAACTCCGCCGAGCACTCCCCCAACAACTCCTCCCGGGACGCCGCCGATGACTCCGCCGGTTATACCACCAGGAATACCACCCACAACTCCGCTCAGACCCACAACCGGCGGTTCGTCAACCGGCGGCGGGATATCCTTGGGAATCTGCGACGGAGCCACGAATTTCGTCGGGTCCACTATCACGCGCTGCGGCATCGCCTTCATAGGTGTCGGAGGCGGCGGCGGCGGCGGCGGCGGCGGCGGCGGTGGCGGCGGAGCAATCAGGAACGTCAGAAGTTCCTGCTCCGGGAGTATGTTGAAGAACACAAGCGGCAGGATGACAATGACGATGATCGCCACTATGTGAATAACGATCGATATCACGAGCGTCAGGAGACGTTTCGCAAGATCGGATCTGCTGGTCTGCTCAAGACTCTCGAACATTTATCCCCCTCAAAAATGCCCTCGGGCTTAGGAAGTGGGGTTTTGCAGCTTCGCAATTAAGAACGCGATCTTAATTCGACCCGCAAAAGCTGTCAAGCAGTTTCTCGCTCGCATTCTCTTGAATTTCAGGCCTTTTTTGGCTTTTCTAATTTCCTATTCTCGGGCGGGCCAAATCCCCCGAAAATCCGCGTTTTATGCGGCTTTGTGCTTGGGTTTCTCCGCGGTAATCCGGTACCACCACTCGACGATCGGAGATGCGATCGCGATGGATGAGTAGGTTCCGATGATAATCCCCACGGTGAGGGCGAACGAAAATCCGTTCAGGACCTCTCCCCCGAATACATACAGCGCAAACACCGATAAAAATGTCATTCCCGAGGTCATGATCGTCCGCGAAAGGGTCTGGTTGATGCTCAGGTTGAGCACATTATACAACTTGTCCTTCCGCAGAGTCTTCAGGTTCTCACGGACGCGATCGAACACCACGATCGTGTCGTTCATCGAATACCCGATGAGCGTCAGCAGGGCGGCGATCACGGTCAGAGAAATCTCCATCTTCGTCAGGGCGAACAAACCGAGCGTGACGGCCAGATCGTGGAATAGAGCCACTACCGCCCCGACGCCATAAATCGGCTTGAATCGGAACCCGACGTACACCAGCATGCCGAGGAACGAAAGCCCCACCGCCAGGATGGCGCGGCGACGCAAATCCGAACCTACCACGGCGCCGACACTTTCCACGCCCTTCACCGTAAACGGTCCGCAATAATAGCCCCTCTTCAGAGCTTCGACATCCGCCGCGGTCACTCCCGCCGCAGCCTTCAGGCTGTCCAGAGTCTGCACCAGGCCGCCGCCGACCTTGTCGCGATAATCCAACATCGCCTTGGCCGCGTCGCGATAGTGATTCTGGATATCCTGCAGGGTCTTGCTCTGCGCCCTCAGATTGTCGGGGTCGATTTCCATCAGGTTCTTATAAAGGATATCGAAACCGCTGTTATTGAAATCCAGCTTAGCCGAACCGACATTCTGGGAATCGAAGGCCTTGCGCAGGAGTTCCTGAACTTCCTTGTGCCCGGTATCGACATTCTGCCCGGCACCGAACACCGTTTGCATCCTCACCTGCACCGAATTCTCTTCCGGAGCGCCCAACTGCTGGATCACCGTAGTCCCGACTGCGTCGGGCCTCAGAGACTTGCGGATGAGGTCCAGATCGGGCTTTTGGGCAAATTTCAGGTAAATAATAGTTCCCCCGCTGAAATCGATCCCGTAGGAGAATCCATGATGATAAAGAAAACCCCAGCCCCAGCCCAGAATGATGAGCAACCAGGAAAAGCCGAAGAAGTGCCACTTCTTGCTGATCCAGTCTACTTTGACGTCCCTTAATATCTCCACTGCCGACTCCTCGGTTTCGCCAACCGGAGTTTCCGGGATCCTGAGATTGACAACCCATATCAGGAGATCGTCACCTGATTGGACCCTGCGAAACCCCTAAAGTTCCACTAAATCGATAGCGTTTCTACTTTGCGAGTTCCCAGCATCAATTCGAACAATCGATGCGACACGTAAATCGCCGTAAACATATTCGCGATGAGACCGACCGTTAAAGTTACGGCAAAACCGCGGATAGGCCCGGTGCCGAACTGGAAGAGAAAGGCGGCCGAAATAAGCGTGGTCACGTGGGTATCGAAAATGGTCCAGAACACCTTGCTGAAACCCGTGTCGATGGCCGCGCGCACGGTCTTCCCGTAGCGCAGCTCTTCGCGGACTCTCTCGAAGATAAGGATGTTGGAATCGACCGCCATACCGATGGTCAGGATGACCCCGGCAATTCCGGGCAGGGTGAGAGTCGCCCCCACGGTTCCCATGAATCCCAGCAATATAATGAGATTGCCCAGCAGGCAATAAACCGCGTTCAGGCCCGAGTGCTTGTAGTAGATGATCATGCCCAGAACGACCAGCCCGAATCCGATCATGGAGGCCATGATCCCGGCGCGGATCGAATCGTTCCCGAGCGAGGCGCCGACGCTGCGCTCCTCGAGCACGCGCAGCGAAGCGGGCAAGGCTCCCGAGCGGAGCAGCAAGGACAGGTCCTCCGCCTGCTGCACCGTGAACCTGCCGTGGATGATTCCTTCCGCCCCGATCCGTTCATTGATCACCGGGGCCGAGCTCACCATCTTGTCGAGAACGATTGCCAGCCTCTCACCGACATGCTGCTCCGTGGCACGGGAAAAGAGTTCCGCACCTTCGGCGTTGAGGTAAAAACCGACCGCCGGAGAACCGCTCTGATCCGTCGAGCGGCGCGCGCTCTTCAGATGCTTTCCGGTAATGACGGAAGAGCCGCTGACCACCAGGTACTGCAGCGTGTTGTCATCTCCACGGTCTTCCCGGTACGGCAGGATTTCATACCCCTCGGCAATTTTTCCGCCGTTGGCCTGTACCGCGGATTCGATGCTGGAGAAGGACCCTCCCTGGTCCTTCTTGACCAGGCGCAGTTCCAATTGGGCCGTGTTCTCGATCAAACCCTTCACGCGCTCGGGATCGTCCACACCCGGAAGCTCGACGATGATCTGATCCTGCACTTCCTTATTGCTGCCGCCGTAGATCTGCAGCGTGGGCTCGGAAACACCCAGCGCGTCGACGCGGCGCCGGATGGTCTCGAGCGCCTGCTTGACCGTCGAATCCTGGGTTTCCCGAACATACGAGGACTGGAAATTCAGGGTGTAGTTGGTTTTCCCCTCTGCGACGGAGCTCCGAATCGTGTATTTCCTGTTGTAGAGCTGATCAAAAAAGGCGCGGACGTCTTTGTCACGCACCGAGTCGACGCCCTGAAGCTCGAGGCTGAAACCGGCGCCCTTCTTCGCGGCGACGAAAGGAATGGTGCGGGAACGCAGCTCTGAGCCGATCCGCTCCGCATCCTGGGCCACTTCCTGGTTCAGCGCATCATCCGTGATGACCTGAAGCACAAGATGGATGCCACCCTTGAGGTCCAGCCCCAGATTCAGCCTGGACAGCCATCCGGCCCCCTTCTCACGCGGGCTGACGAACATGTACAGGCAGACAGCCATGATGGCCAGGACGAACAGAAGCTTCCACTTCAGATTCTTTTGCATGACTTTACCTTTGCTGCTAGGGATACCCGAACGCTGTCGAGCCCGAGCAAATCTCTTCGGTCGGAAAGCGGATACGAGCTAATGGCCTTCGGTTTCTTCGGGAGACTGGAGCCCGGAAACAGCGTTTTTGGCTACCTCGATCTTCACCTGGTCAGCGATTTTCAAGATGAAGGTTTTTTCCTTCACCCCGGCAACCGTGCCATAAATACCCGAGCTTGTAATGACTCTATCGCCGTTTTTCAATGCGTTGATCACCATGTCCACCTTCTTTTGTCGCTTACGCATCGGCATGAAAATCAAAAGGTAGAAAATAACTCCAATGATAATGATGGGCGCAAACTGGATGAGCATATCGGAAGATCCAGCCTGCTGTGCGACGATAATTGATTGTCCCATTTATTGCCATTTACCTTTCAAAAAGACACTCTTGGATTTGGATCAGGCTGGACCTGCAGGCACGCCGGGGACCGAGGACCATCACACGCTCTCAGTCAGGGCCTTTCTCCATTGACTTAAGCCACTTAGAGTACGAATCAAACTTGATAGCCTCTCTTATTTTTCGCATCGTGTCAAGATAAAAGGATACATTGTGAACCGTATTTAGGATCGCCGACACATACTCCCCCGCCAGACACAGGTGCCGCAGATAAGCACGCGAATAGCGCTTGCAGGTCGGGCAGGAACACTCCGGATCCACGGGACTGGGATCGTCCGCGTAGGCGGCGTTTTTAATGAGAATTCTTCCCTGACTGGTAAAAAGGCACCCGTTGCGCGCGTTCCGGGTCGGCAGGACACAATCGAACATGTCAATCCCCAGTGCGACCCCGCGCATCAAGTCCGCGGGAGAGCCCACCCCCATCAAGTACCGGGGTCGGTCTCCGGGCAGGAGCGGAACGGTGACGTCCAAGACCTCAAACATTTCATCCCTGGGTTCGCCGACACTCAGTCCGCCGACCGCCAGGCCGGCAAAATCAAGATCCAGAAGCGCCTCAACCGACTGCCGCCTCAATTCGGGGAACACGCTTCCCTGCACGATTCCGAACAATCCCCTCGAGCCGTCGTCATGCGCGCGCCAGCGCTCCCGGCAGCGGCGCGCCCAGCGCATCGAAAGCTCCATCGATTTGCGGGCGTCGACCTGACTGCAGGGATATGGAGTGCACTCGTCAAAAACCATGACGACATCTGAACCGAGGGCGTTTTGGATGTCGATGACCCCTTCCGGCGTCAGGAAATGCGGGCTGCCGTCGAGATGAGACCGGAAATGGACCCCATCCTCATTGATGCTCCGGAGATCGCGGTGGCTGAATACTTGGTACCCTCCGCTGTCGGTGAGGATCGCCCTCTCCCAGGACATGAACCGGTGCAGGCCGCCGAGACGGGCAATGCGCTCGTGTCCCGGGCGCAGATAGAGATGATAGGTGTTCGACAGGATGATCCCGGCGTCCATCTCTTCCAGGTATTCCAGCGGCAGGGCCTTTACCGTCGCAGCTGTGCCGACGGGCATGAAAACCGGCGTCTCGATATCCCCGTGGGCGGTGTGCAACACGCCGCACCGCGCGGATGTTTCCGAATCCCTGTTGGTGACTTCAAAGCCGAACAATAGATGCCCTCCACGCTGCTGGATCGCTGACTGCGCAAAACCGCATCAGGATACCATCAATTCATTACCTGTTTGGCTCAAAAGCAAACCACAGAATCCGGGCATATGGGGTATATTCTCTCCATGAAGATCGGTATTATCGGCGCGCGGCTTTCCGGCTCCTATGCCGGCATGTTGCTTTCCCGCCTGGGACACGAGGTCCTGCTTTTCGATCACACAACCCACAGGGAAAAACCCTGCGGCGGAGGCATCACGGGAAAAGCCCTGGGCTCTATCTCGTGGTTTCGCGGGCTGCAGCTCCCGCACACGGAAATCCGGACGATGAGGCTGGCTGCGCCGGGCGGCCATTCCGCGGATCTGACCCTGCGCCATCCCATCCATATCTATGCGCGATCCATCCTGGATTCTTCTCTGCGCGAGGCGGCTTGCCGGGCCGGAACTTCCTTCCTGGCCGAACGTGCGCTTGCCTTCACGAAAATGCCTCGCGGATGGTCCGTCCGGACTTCGGGCGGGACGCACGAATTCGATTTCCTGGTGGGCGCCGATGGCGCGGCCAGCTCCGTGAGATCCGCCGTCGCCGGGAAATACGCGGCTGCCGATCTTTCGCTGGCATTGGGCTACTACCTGCCGGGCCGCCATCACCCGGCCACAATTCTCGCGGAGTTTCAGGAAAGCGCGTTCGAGGGCTACCTCTGGTCGTTCCCGAGAATCGACCACGCCTCCATCGGCATTCTGCAGTGGCTGCCCTCGGCTAACGCAGCCCGGTTGCGCCGCCGGGTGATCGATTTCATCGATGCTCGCTATCCCGGCGCGGGTCGGGAGAAGACCTTCTATGCCGCCCGCATTCCCTGTCTGAGTCAGCGCCGCCTTCAGGAACAGAGCGTGTGCGGAACCGACTGGGCCCTGCTGGGCGATGCCGCGGGATTTGTCGATGCCATTACGGCCGAAGGCATCCACTACGCTCTGCGCTCCGCCGAGCTGTTAACGGAGGCCTTTTATCGCGGTGATCCCGCTGGATACGAGAACCTGTGGCGGGGCGACTTCGGCGCGGATTTGCTGAAGGCAGCCGGGTGGCGCGATCGTTTCTACGCCGGCACCTTTCTTTTTCAGGCGTTCACCAGGCGCGCGCTCCAGGCGCTCCGGCAGAGTGCGACGGCCGGCCGGCTGACCGACGAACTGATCGCGGGCCGCACCAACTACACCGCTTTCAGGAGAAAGGTGATTTTGCGCTGCCCGCAGATTATGGTGGAAATTCTGCGAGGCCAGCTGGGAAGAAGGGAGGCCCCGTCGCCTCAGAGCCAGTCCGAGCCGTAGATCCCGGCCCGGTCGACTCCCGCGCTACACCACTGGCGCAACTCCCGGCTCCGGCCGGAGGCCGAAAATCGAGTTGCCGTCGGCGATGATAATCTCACCATCCCTGACCGCCAATCCGATCAGAGTGGGACCGGCGATGAAGTGCGCCAGTTCTCCGGTCCGGGGCGAATAGCGGAAAATACCTTTCTTCCCTCCATGAGATGCGGCAATCAGCAGGTCCCCGCTGGAGAGAAATGCCATCCCCTGCGGCCGTGCCAGGCCGCTCAGGACAATCTCCACCTGGCCCTGCGCGGGGATTCGATAAAGCACATCGCGCATCGAAAGCGTCGGCCCCGTGACATAAAGGCGGTCGCTGGAATCCATGGCGAGATGATACGCCGATACGCTGGGCTCGAGGCTGGCGTGTTCTTTCTTCACCCCCAGCGGATCGATACAGTAGATCTTGCCGGCCCGATCTCCGACATAGAGGAATCCCTTCGAATCGAACGCCAGTCCTGTGGCTATCCCCAGATCATCGGCAAAGACCTCGAGATCCTCGTAATCGGTATAGCGCAGAACCGTTCCGTCGTGCCGGCTGGAAATATACAGCTGTCCATCCGGGCTGAACGCCAGTCCGGTCGGATTCATGATCTCACAGGAGAACGGTATCTTCTCTCCTGCCTGGTTAACCTTCACGAGCGGTTGTTGAACCTGTTGCCCCCGACTGCCGCTGATGGTTGTTATGACGGAGCCATCCGGCGCAATGGCAGGGCTGGTGACGGGATGGAGCCCCGCGGCGAGTCGCGTTGCGAGCACGAATGGATAGAGGGGCGAGGTCTTTCCATGGACGTCGAGAGCGATTCCCAACGCTGCCGGACTGTTGGGGAGGCGTGAGATGACCCTCTCTTCCGAGGCAGTCACGATCCTGGCTTCTGCCGGTCCCAAAACGACCCGAGACTGACCGGGCAAGCCGGGCCGGAATCCGCAGCACTGAATCTCCACCACGCCCCCGGGCACGCCAAGGGAGGGTCTAACCGCTGTGATTCGTAAATCTTGGGATCTCATGCGGCATGAATTATGGCATTCCGCCGCGGGGAATATCAAGTTGACAAGCGGATGAGCCAAAAATAACATTCACAGTTTGGCCCTTAGGGCTTCATTCCGATTAGGGGAGGCCTGGATTGGCTGGCGAACATCCGGATGCCATCGAAGTATTAGGCGCGCGAGTACACAATCTCAAAAATATCAGCGTCGAGATCCCGGCGAACTCGCTGACGGTCATTACCGGTGTGTCCGGAAGCGGGAAGAGCAGCCTCGCCTTCGACACCCTCTATGCCGAAGGACAGCGCCGCTATGTTGCTTCCTTATCCGCCTATGCGCGCCAGTTCCTGGAGCGAATCGAACGCCCCGATGTGGATGACATTATCGGCATCTGCCCGGCTCTGGCCATCCGGCAGAAGAATTACACGCGCAATCCTCGTTCGACGGTGGGGACCGTTACCGAGATCAACGATTATCTCCGTCTTTTGTATGCCCGCATCGGGATCACCCACTGCTACTCCTGCGGCAGGATCGTGGAACGGGACACGCCGGACAAGATCGCGGATTTCGTTTCGGCGCTGCCCGAAGGAATGCGCTTCTACCTCTGTATGCACCTTCCTCTCTCGGATCCCGCTGCGCCTTCCGGAGCCAGCCGGCAGGCGCGCGGCCAGAACGGCAGGCGCGCAGAACCCGCCGTAGAGCCCCGGAATCCCGCGAAGCAACTGGCCATGATTCTCCCGGGATTGCAGCAGCAGGGCTTCGTCCGGCTTCTGGTGGGCGACCGGATAACCGACCTCTCCGATGCCGTGGCAGCGCTGCAGAGTGCCGCCGTAAAAGAAGTCCATGTGGTGGTCGATCGCCTTTCGGTGCAGCCCGGTATCCGGAAGAGGCTCATCGACTCGCTGGAGGTCTGCGGGCGCGAATCGGATGGAAGAATCGAAATGCTGCTCCTCTCGGATACGCCGGAAAAAACCGAGCGGATGATCGAGACGGATTTCCCCCAGATTCGATGGATTCGCCACGGCGCCGGAACATTGCTCAAGTTCAGCGAGCGTTTCGAATGCCAGCTCTGCAGCGTCACCTGTGAAGAGCCGGAGCCGCGCCTGTTTTCATTCAACAACCCCTTCGGGGCCTGTCCCGATTGTCAGGGATTCGGCAACACGGTCACACTGGACCTGAACCGGGTCATCCCCGACAGGAGCAAGAGTCTCGGCGCAGGGGCCATCGTGCCGTGGACCAAACCGCGTTACAAAACCTTCCAGAACCGGTTGCTCCAGTTTGCGCAGAAAGAGCAGATCCCGACGGAAGTCCCCTGGGAGGATCTGGACGAAACGCACCGCGACTGGATCATCAAGGGCAAGGGTGGATTTCGCGGCGTCCTCGGCTTCTTCGAATACCTCGAGGAAAAGAAATATAAAATGCATGTCAGGATCTTTGTCAGCCGCTACCGCGGCTATACGACCTGCCTGACCTGTAACGGCGAGAGACTGCGGCGCGAAGCGCGGGATGTGCTCGTGGCGGACAAGCGCATCTCGGAAGTAACGGCGATGACAATTCAGCAGGCTGCCGGTTTTTTCCCCGGGCTGGACCTTACCCGTGAACAGGCGGCGGTGGCCGGGAGAATCCTCGATGAGATCCGTCATCGGCTGGACCTGCTGATTCGGGTCGGACTGGAATACCTCACTCTCGACCGCCTGTCTTCTTCCCTCTCGGGGGGCGAATCCCAGCGCATTCAACTGGCCGCATCGCTAGGGTCGACACTGGTCGGAGCACTCTACGTTCTCGATGAACCCACCATCGGCCTGCATCCGCGCGACAGCAAGAAACTCGTGGACATCCTGCAGAGTCTCAAGACCCTGGGAAATACCGTGGTGGTCGTGGAACATGATCCGGAAATCATGAAGGCGGCGGACCACATCATCGACCTGGGCCCGAGGGCCGGGGAGCACGGAGGCCATGTGGTTTACCAGGGCGGCCTCGAAGGAATCGTGCGCGCAAAGAACTCTCTGACGGCGCGCTACCTGAAAGGCGAGCTGCGCATCTCCACCCCCCGCTTCCGCCGCAAGAACAACGGCCATTCGGTCGTGATTCAAAACGCCCGCAAGCACAACCTCAAAGGGTTGAATGTGCGCATCCCTCTGGGCATCCTCGTCTGCGTGACCGGCGTCAGCGGGAGCGGGAAGTCCACCCTCGTACACCCGGTTCTTTACCAAGGGGTGCGCCGGGCCAAGGAGGGCTGCCGTGAAACGCCTGACGGGTACGACACGATCCGCGGCGCGGAACGCATTTCGGAGGCTGTCCTTGTCGATCAGGCGCCGATCGGGAAAACCCCCAGGTCCAACCCCGTCACCTATATCAAAGCTTTCGACGACGTCCGCGAGATCTTTGCGCAGACTCGGGATGCCTACGCGCGCAACCTGGGACCTGGTCATTTTTCCTTCAATCTCAGCGGCGGCCGCTGCGAAGCATGCCAGGGCAACGGCACAACCACCGTTGAAATGCAGTTCCTCGCCGATGTGGAGCTGACTTGCGAAGAATGCAAGGGGACCCGATTCAAGAGCGCTGTGCTCGAAGTGAGATACAAGGGAAAGAATATAGCCGAAGTCCTGAACCTGACCGTTCATGAAGCCATCGATTTCTTCGCCGGCAACTCGCGGCTGTCGAAGAAACTGCAAGTGCTCGAGCAGATCGGGTTGGGTTACCTGCGCCTGGGACAGTCCGCCACTTCCCTGTCGGGCGGCGAGGCCCAGCGAATCAAACTGGCCGCGTATATTTCGCGCTCCAGTTCAAAAAACACCCTTTATATATTCGACGAGCCAACTACAGGCCTGCATTTCGACGACATTCGAAAGCTGCTCGCCGCCTTCGACAAGCTCATCAGCGCCGGGAACTCGGTCCTGGTAATCGAGCACAATCTGGACGTGATCAAGACAGCAGATTGGGTCATCGATCTTGGCCCGGAGGGGGGAGAGGCCGGCGGGAGACTGGTTTTCGAGGGAACTCCGGATGACCTGCTGAACTGCCCCCAATCCTACACCGCACAACACCTCAAGCGATATCTGGCCGCAGAGGCTTCGCTCGCCCAAGCGGCCCAGCTTTAGTGAGTCTCCCATAATAATGTGACATGCGGGGAAGGTAGGGGCACGGCGCGCCGTGCCCCTGCACGACCAGGGTCGTCATTCTATTATGCGAGTCTCAGCGGGCATGCGGAGGCTCATTCCTTGACCCCCTGATATCGATTGAGTATGATGTGCGTGGCTCCTGCAACGTTTGTGATGGCACAAGTTATTTGAGCCAACAGTCTATTTGATGGGAGTTCTAGTCAGTCTCCACCGTGTGCGAGCTTTTCCTCCGGGAACTTGTTTGCCTGACGTGGAGTGCGGGACACCCCCTTGGCGACAAGGTTCAAATAGAATTGCCACACGGCGGCGCGGGAGCCATTTTTATTGCAAATTGCAAATTCGGGGAAAAGTGAATTTCCTCGTTCCCGGATTGAAGTTTTAAATCGGGAACGATCTGTAGATTTCAATTTGCAACGTGCAATTTGCAATTAGAGGATGAATGGGCGATGCGCATTCTGTTTGTGGGTGATGTTTTCGGCAAGCCGGGCAGAAAGATACTGCAGGATAAGCTGCACGATCTGATTCAGGAATTGAGGGCCGACTTCTGCATTGCCAACGCTGAGAATGCGGCAGGCGGATTCGGAATCACCCCTCAGATCGCCGCAGAACTCCTCGACTCGGAGATCGATCTTCTCACCAGCGGCAACCACATTTGGGACAAGCGCGCCATAATCCCCTATCTCGCCGAGCAGCCGCGCCTGCTCCGCCCCCACAATTATCCTGCCGGAACGCCCGGCACCGGAGTCTTTCTCGGGCACAGCCGATGCGGCGTCATGGTCGGTGTCCTGAACCTGCAGGGCCGGGTCTTCATACCCACCCT
>Ga0315273_10001268_pt1 | contig 28506 bp, 27 predicted proteins | sample YL17G02_0_MG_FD_205753 | JGI IMG/M metagenome (GOLD analysis project Ga0315273, IMG submission 205753) | Sediment microbial communities from Yellowstone Lake, YNP, Wyoming, USA - YL17G02_0 | ecosystem: Environmental > Aquatic > Freshwater > Lake > Sediment | place: USA: Wyoming | collected... | reverse complement strand
ACGCGGAGGTGGACCGGGCCTGGCGGCTACATTCCTGGGATCGCTTCTGCGTGCCGAAACCGTTCGCGCGGGTGCGCGTGGCGTACGGCCGTCCGCTCTGGATCGGAAAAGGCGCAGCGCAACTATCGGCCGGCCTGGACGAGGCGCAGGCCGCCATGCACGAGGTAGAGAGGATGGCGCGATGGCCGGACGGCACGGCGACACGCACCGGCTGATTCGCTGGCTCTGGACCAGCCGCCGCCTGGACGCCCGGCTCGCTCGCCTGGGGCTGCTGCCGGCCGCCGCCGTCTGGCGCGCCGGAATGAGCGTGCGAGAGTTGGCCTTCCGCCGCGGCTGGCGTGCGAGCCATGCGCTCCCCCTGCCGTCGGTGGCGGTGGGCAACTTGACCGTCGGGGGCTCGGGGAAGACTCCCATCGCGTCGTGGATTGCCCGGCACTACGCCGCCCGGGGATGCCGTCCTGGCATCCTGCTCCGGGGGTACGGAGCGGACGAAGTGCTGGTTCACCGGCATGACGTGCCTGAGGCCGTCGTGGTGGCGAACCCGGATCGCGTGGCGGGTGCGGTCCGTGCGGTGGCGGAGGGGGCGCAGGTCCTGGTGCTCGACGACGCATTCCAGCGGCTCGACGTCCTCCGGGACCTGAACGTCCTGGTGGTCAGCGCGGAGACCACGCTGGCAGTCCGGTGGCCGCTGCCGGCCGGCCCCTGGCGCGAGGGTTGGGGTGCCCTGGAACGGGCGGATTTTGTGGTGGTGACCCGGAAACGGGCCACCGCGGAAGTGGCGGCGCAATTGGCGCTGGACATCGGGCAGCGGAGCTCGGTGCCGATCGCAATCGCCCACCTGGGGCTTCACCACCTCGAGGGCATGCTGAGCGGGCGCCAGCAGCCGGTTGACACGCTCCGCGGCCGGCGGGTCGTGGCCGCCACCGCCATCGCGGACCCGGACGCCTTCGTCGCACAGGTGAAACGGACGGGCGCCCACGTCCAGGTGGCCACCTGGCGCGACCACTACAACTTCCGCGACGAGGATGTGGCCTGGCTCGCGCGTGCGGCCCGGAAGGCCGATCAGGTGGTGCTCACGGCCAAGGACGCCGTCAAGCTTCGCGATCGCTGGCCGGCCAGCGCGCCGGAGCCTTTGGTAGCGATATTGAATGTCCGGTTTGAAACCGGGGGCGACGCGCTCGCGACCGCGCTGAATGCCCTCGTGCCACCCGTGAAGCGCCCGTAGTCAACCCGCAGGTCCGGACCACCCGGAGAGGATTATGAGCAGCGTAAGCGTGCGTACCGGTCAGGACGTCGTCCGCCCGGAAAAGGACACCTTCCTTGGTGAAGAAAACCCGTTCGAGGCGATGATGTCCCGCTTCGACTATGCCGCCAAGCGGCTCAGTCTCGACGCCGGGCTCTACAAGGTGCTCCGCAGCCCCGAAAAGCAGATCATCGTCTCGATTCCGGTGCAGCGCGACGGCGGAGACGTGGATGTCTACACCGGCTACCGGGTGCTGTACAACACGTCGCGCGGCCCCGCCAAGGGCGGGATCCGGTTCGACATGAACGTCACGCTGGACGAGGTGACGGCCCTCGCCGCCTGGATGACCTGGAAATGCGCGGTGGTCAACATCCCGTTCGGCGGCTCCAAGGGCGGCGTCATCTGCGACCCCAGCACCATGTCCATGGGTGAACTCGAGCGCCTGACCCGCCGCTACACCTCCGCCATCATCGACACGCTCGGGCCCGACAGCGACGTACCGGCGCCCGACGTGAACACCAACGAGCGGGTGATGGCCTGGATCATGGACACCTACTCCATGCACAAGCGCCACACCGTCACGTCGGTCGTGACCGGCAAGCCGGTGGCCATGGGCGGATCGCTGGGTCGCCGGGAGGCGACCGGCCGCGGGTGCATGATCGTGACCCTCGAGGCGCTGAAGCGCCTGGGCATGCCGATCAAGGGCGCCCGGGTCGCGGTGCAGGGGTTCGGCAACGTCGGCTCCGTCACCGCCGACCTCCTCGCAACGCAGGGGGCCACCATTGTCGCCGTCAGCGACAAGTCGGGCGGGCTCTATAACGCCAAGGGTTTCGACGTGACTGACCTGCTCGCCTGGGTCAAGGACAAGAAGGTGCTCGCCGGGTACCCGAAGGGCGACGCCATCACCAACGAGCAGTTGCTGGGCTGCGCCTGCGATGTGCTCGTGCCCGCGGCCCTGGAAAACGTGATCACCAGCAAGAACGCCGCGACCATCCAGGCCAAGATCATTTGCGAGGGCGCCAACGGCCCGACAACGGCCAAGGCCGATGCGATCCTCGAGCAGAAGGGCATTTTCGTCATTCCCGACATTCTGGCCAACGCCGGCGGCGTCACGGTGAGCTACTTCGAGTGGGTGCAGGACCGCAGCGGCTACTTCTGGGACGAGGAGACGGTCAACCGGCGGCTCGAGCGGATCATGGGCACCGCGTTCGACGAGGTGGCGGCCATGGCCGACAAGCACGCGGTCAACATGCGGATTGCGGCGTACATGCTGTCCATCGAGCGGGTCGCGGCGGTCCATCGCCTCCGCGGCATGTACGCCTGATCCGATCGGCGCTGCGTGGACCTCTGGCTGCTCGCTGTCGGCAAGCTCCGGCCCTGCTTCCGCGAGGCCTGTGACGACTACCTCCGGCGCCTCGGTCGGCGTGCGGAGGTGCACGAAGTCGAAGTGCGCGAAGCGGCCCGGGCACCTACCCGGGCCGTTCAACAGGCGGAGGAGGCTGGGCGCCTGCGCGCTCGGATTCCGCGTCGGGCCCGGGTGGTGGTGCTCTCGCGGGAAGGCCGCCACTGGACCAGCGCCGAGCTGGCCGCCCGGCTCGGGGAGTGGGGCACCGAGTCGCGGCCGCTGGCGTTCGTGCTTGGAGGCTCCACCGGCCTCGACCCGGCCTTCATGGCGGAGGCGGAGCAGCGCTGGAGCCTGGGCGCCCTCACACTCCCGCATGAGTTGGCGCGCGTCGTGGTGGCCGAACAGCTCTACCGGGCGGGCACGATCCTGCGCGGCGAACCGTACCACAAGGGGAGGTAGCGCTGGCCGAGTGGTTTGAGGACTGGTTCAACGAGGATTACCTCGACCTCTACCCGCATCGTGACGCGGAGGAGGCCACCCGTGCCGTCGCGCTGCTGACCCGCGCTCTCCCGTGGCGGCAGGGCTGGCGGGTGCTCGATGTGGGCTGCGGCGCCGGCCGCCACGCTCGCGCGCTCGCCGCCGCCGGGGCGCGCACGATCGGACTTGACCTGTCCCGCGCGTTGCTGGCGCGTGCCGGGGAGGTGGGGGTGCCGCTCGTCCGGGCCGACATGCGCCGGCTCCCCATCCGACCCGGCGCCATGGACCTGGTCGTGAATCTGTTCACCAGTTTCGGGTACTTCGAGCGCGACGAGGAGCACGCCCTCGTGATCCGTGGCATGACAGGCTGCCTCCGCGAAGGCGGATGGTTGGCCATGGATTTCCTGAATGCGGACACCGTGCGCCGCGACCTCGTGGCGAACGAAGACCAGGTGCTGACTGGCGGCCGTGCGCAGATCACGCGCGAACTGCGCGAGAGGGGGCGGCGCGTGATCAAGACCATCCGGGTGCCTGATGGCCGTCACTTTGTCGAACGGGTGCGCCTGTTTCAGCCCGAAGAGCTGGAGTCAATGATGGCCGCCGCCGGTCTGAGAGTGTGCGAGCGCTACGGCGATTATGAGGGCGGGCCGCTTCGGCCTGGCGCGCCGCGCGCCATTCTGCTGGGCCGGCGAGAAAACTGATGCGCATCCTCGCCACGCCGATGGCGGCGCCGTCACGTTGGCCCGAACCCGCGCCCGGCGGATTCGATGCCAGCCTCGGCCCCGCGCTCCTTGCCGGCCCGGGGCAGGAAGCGCTCCGCGCCCGGCTCGCTGAGCCGGACGTGCTCGTGGTCACGACCGGACAGCAGCCGGCGCTCTTCACGGGCCCCCTGTACGCCGTCCACAAGGCACTCTCCGCCGCCGCCCTCGCGCGCGTGCTCGCCTCCCGGTGGGGGCGGCCGGTGGTGCCGCTCTTCTGGGTGGCGGGAGACGACCACGACTACGCAGAGGCCAACCACGCCGCGTGGCTCCGCCCCGATGGATCCCTGCATGTCGAGTCCCTCCCGGATCGACCGGCCGGCGCCGCGCTCCGGCCGATGTCGCGCGAGCCGCTTGGCGCGGCTGTCGCGGGTGCCCTCGCGGCGCTGGCCTCGGACCTTGGAGCGATGGAGGGTCACCAGCCCGTGCTGCAGTGGCTGGGCGCACATTTCCGACCCGAGGCGACCATCGCCGGCGCCAGCGGAGCCGCGCTGGCGGAACTCCTCGCGCCCCTGGGGGTGCTCTGCATCGACGGCGCGCACCCCGCGCTGAAGTCACGGGCGGCGCCGGTCATCCAGCGCGCGCTCGAAGACGCCGCCGGCCTCGAGTCCGCCCTGCTGCACCGTGCCCGGGAGCTGCGGGACGCCGGTCATGATCCCGGCGTCTCCGTGGGCGATGGGGCCACGCTGGTGATGCTGGAGACTGAGCAGGGCAGGGATCGGCTCGTCATCCGGAACGGCGGCTTCGCAACCAGGCATGGCGGCCAGCGCCACTCGCGCGCCGAGTTGATCCGCCTGCTGGCAGACCATCCCGAGCGGTTCTCCGGCAATGTGCTCCTCCGCCCTGTGCTCGAGCGAGCGATCCTGCCCACCGTGGCGTACGTGGCAGGGCCGGGCGAGCTGCGCTACCTGGCGCTCGCCGAGACGGCTTACCTGCGGCTCGGACTCACGCCGCAATTGCCGGTGCCGCGGTGGTCCGGCCTCCTGATCGAACCCCGGGTGGACCGCGTGCTTGGCAAGTTCGGCGCGTCGCTCGAAGAATTGCTGGCCCCGGGTACCCGCCTCGAGGCGAGGGTCGCCCGGGCGCACCTTCCGTCCGAGGCGCTGGAGGCACTCGCGGCGCTCCGGGCAGGCACGGAACAGGAATTCGGCGTGCTCGAGGCCGTGGCGGCCACGGTGGACCCCACCCTAGCGCGACCCTTCCACAGCTTGAAGGGTCGGGCGCTCCGCAGCGCCGACCAGGCCGAGCTGAAGCTGGTGCAGCATCTCAAGCGGCGGTTCGACACCGAAATCAGCCAGATCCAGCGGGCTCGGACCGCCCTGCAGCCGGGCGGGCGCGCGCAGGAGCGCGTCCTGACGGTGGCTCCTTTCCTGGCCCGCTACGGGCACGGCATCCTGCCGGCATTGCTCGATGAGATGGTCGGCTGGTACAGCTCCGCCCTTGAGGGCGGGGCCCGGCCCTCGTAAGATCGTTCCATGATCCTCCTCGGCCTGATCCTCCTGGTAGCCATGATGCTCCCGATTCTGAGCATCGTGCTCGACTCGCCCTTCGGCCGCGCCCTCGCGCGCCGAGTGGATGGCCCCGAGACGGCGCCTCCGCCGGTGGCGGAGCTGGCCAAGCGTGTGGAACTCATGGAGAGCGAGATTGACGACCTCTCCCGCGCCGTCGAAGGTCTCAAGGAGGAAAACGCCTTCCTCCAGCGGCTGATCGAAGACGCTCCCCCGCGGCCCGCCCTGCCGCCGCGCACTTCCCCCTGAGCACCCAGGTGTCCCGCCGACCCGCGGCGATGGTGGCGGCGGGAATCTTCCTCAGCCGTATCCTCGGCTTGGTGCGTCAGCGTGCGTTCGCCCACTACCTCGGCAACACCGGCGTCGCGGACGCCTTCACCGCCGCCTTCCGGATTCCGAACCTCCTCCAGAATCTCTTCGGGGAGGGTGCGTTGTCCGCGTCCTTCATTCCGGTCTACGCCGGGCTGCTCGCGGCCAAGGAGCCGGAGGAGGCCGACCGAGTGGCCGGCGCGGTGGGTGCCCTGCTGGCGCTCGTGGTGTCCGGCATCGTGGTGCTCGGCGTCCTCGGCTCGCCGTGGCTGGTGACGGTAATCGCCCCGGGCTTTGCCGGGGAAAAGCGCGAGCTCACGATCCGGCTGGTCCGCATCCTCTTCCCGGGAGCGGGGCTCCTGGTCCTCTCGGCCTGGTGCCTGGGCGTGCTCAACAGCCACCGCCGGTTCTTCCTGAGCTACGCGGCTCCCGTGGCCTGGAACCTCGCCATCATCGGGACGCTGCTGGTGCTCGGGCCCCGGCGCGGGATGACCGACCTGGCGCTCGCCGCCGCATGGGCGAGTGTCGGGGGCAGCCTCCTGCAGCTGCTCGTCCAGTGGCCCACCGTGCGTCGGCTGGCTCCTGCGCTCCGCTTTCGCCTCAGCGCAACCACCCAGCATGTCCGCACCGTTCTCACCAATTTTCTCCCGGCGTTCGTGGGCCGGGGTGTCGTGCAGCTCAGCGCCTTTATCGATGCGCTGCTCGCCACGCTGCTGCCCACCGGGGCGGTGGCCGCCATGGGCTACGCCCAGGCCATCTACACGATGCCGGTGAGCCTGTTCGGGATGGCGGTATCCGCGGCAGAGCTCCCGGCGATGTCCGGGGCGCGTGGCACCACGGACGAAGTCGCGGCCTACCTGCGTACGCGGCTGGACGGCGGCCTCCGTCAGGTCGCCTTCCTCGTGGTCCCGTCCGCCATGGCGTTCCTCGCGTTGGGACAGGTGATCGTGAGTGCGCTCTACCAGACCGGAGAATTCGGCCGCAGGGACTCGCTCTACGTATGGGGCATCCTGGCGGGCTCGGCCGTGGGGCTGCTCGCCTCCACAATGGGTCGACTGTATGCCTCGGCGTTTTACGCGCTCCGGGATGTCCGCACGCCATTGCGCTTTGCCGTGGTGCGGGTCGTCCTCACCGGCGCCTTCGGCTGGTTCGCCGCCCTCCGTCTGCCCGGCCTGCTGGTCATCGGACCCGAATGGGGCGCGGCCGGCCTCACGGCGTCGGCCGGCGTGGCGGGCTGGGTGGAGTTTCTCCTGCTTCGCCGGCGCCTCGGCGCCCGCATCGGGAACACCGGCCTGCCACTCGGGCTCCTTCCTCGCCTGTGGGCGTCGGCCACCGCTGGGGCGGCGCTGGGCTGGTCCCTGCTCCGGGTCCTCCCCGACCTTCACCCCGTCCCGATCGCCGTGATCGTGCTCGGAGCGTACGGCTTCACCTACTTCCTGGCCGCGCGAGTCCTCGGCGTGCAGGAAGCACGGAACCTGTGGGCGCGTGTCGCCCGCCGGGGGGCGGGCCGCACGCCGTGATGTGGCGCCCGTGACCGGCACCCCTGTGCCTTCCGCCGAGCTCGCCCGGAGGCTCGACACCCTTCCCGACGGGCCGGGCGTGTATTTGTGGAAAGATGCCGCCGGCGCCGTGATCTATGTCGGCAAGGCCAAGCGGTTGCGCTCCCGGGTCCGCAGCTATTTCCTGGGAGACCACGCCGAAAGCCCCAAGTCGCAGCTGCTGGTGCGGCACATCGCCGATGTCGAGACCATCGTGGTGCCCGACGAGGTGCAGTCGCTGCTCCTCGAGAACAACCTGATCAAGTCCTACCAGCCCCGCTTCAACGTCCGGCTCAAGGACGACAAGAGCTATCCGTCCATCGCCGTCACGCTCACGGAAGCTTTTCCTCGCGTCCTGGTGACCCGCAGGATGAACATCGCCGGGGCGCGCTATTTCGGACCGTACACCGACGTCATGCTGATGCGGAGATCGCTCGCGCTCATCCGCCGCATGTTCACGGTGCGGAGCTGCAGCGACGACCTCCCACGGGAGCGCCGGGAGCGGCCCTGCCTCGACTACCACATCGGCCGCTGCAAGGCGCCGTGCGTGGGGTGGCAGGACCAACCCTCCTACCGGGCGATGATCGAGGAGGTGCTCGATTTTCTCGGCGGGCGGACGGTGGACGTCCGAGGCAAGGTGCGCGACCTCATGGCCGCCGCCAGCGACCGGCAGGATTACGAGCGGGCCAGGGAGCTGCGTGACACATTGAAATGGCTGGACCGCGCCGACGCGCCGGCCGCCGTGGAAGTCGCCGGCACCGGCGATGCGGACGTGATCGGCTATGCGCGCGACGGGGACGACGCCGTCGGTGCGCTGCTTCGCATCCGCGAGGGCCGCCTGATCGGACGCGAGCACCGCGTGCTGGAAAACGTGGAGGAGGTGCCCGACGCCGAAGTGCTCGGCGCGCTCCTCGTGCGGTACTACCTTCCCGCCGAAGGTCGCGCGGACCGGCTGGTGCTCCCATTCCCGCCCGCCGATGTGACCGCACTGGAGGCGTTGCTGCCCGGCGCGCACCTGCTGGTGCCGCAGCGGGGGACCGCCGCACGGTGGCTCGAGCTGGCCGACCAGAATGCCCGACACCTGCTCGAGAGCCTGCGCATCGAGTCGTTCGAAACGGATGAGCGGGCCGAAGATCCCGTGTACGCCCTCGGTCGGGACCTGGGACTCAGCACCGTGCCGCGCAGCCTCGTTTGCGTGGACATCTCCACTAACCAGGGCCGGGACACGGTCGGGTCGCTGGTCTGGTTCGAGGCGGGGCGCCCGAAAAAGGCGGAGTATCGAAAGTTCCGCATCCAGGGCGTGGGCCAGCAGGATGACTTCGCCGCGATCCACGAAGTGGTCACGCGCTACCTGACTCGCCGGCGCGACGAAGGGAAACCGTTGCCGGACCTCATCGTGATTGACGGGGGCAAGGGACAGCTCGGTGCCGCCAGGACCGCCGCCGACGGCGCCGGATGTGCCGCGCTGCCGGTCGTATCCCTGGCCAAGCGGGAGGAGGAAGTCTTCCTGGTGGGCCGCGCCGACGGGCTGCGGCTTCCGCGCCGTGCCCCGTCGCTCCGCCTGCTCCAGCGGGCTCGTGACGAGGCGCATCGGTTTGGAGTGGCCTATAGCCGGAAGCGCCGCAGCCAGCGGACGATCACCTCGGAGTTGCTCGACATTCCTGGCGTCGGGCCGCTCAAGCGCACCCGGCTGCTCGAGCGGTTCGGGAGCCTCGCGGCCGTGAAGACCGCGAGCCCGGCGGAAATCGCCTCCGTGCCGGGATTTTCCACCACCCTCGCCGAACGGATCCTCACCGTGCTCCGGCCTCGCGCATGACGCCCCACTCCCGACCGCCTCGTGAGGGCATCGACTGGACCCTCGAGTGCGTGGCCTGCGGGGCCACGAGCACGGCGGAAGGCCTGCCGACCGTCTGTGCGTGCGGCCAGCCGTGGCTGGTCCGGTATCCTGATCGGCGCCCCGGCATCGTTCAGCGGGCAGAGGTGCGCCGCCGACACGGCATGTGGCGCTTCCGCGAATTCCTGCCCCTGCGTCCGTTCGAGGAACCGGTGTCGCTCGGTGAAGGCGACACGCCGCTCCTCAGGCTTCACCGCACCGCCACGCGGCTCGGCATCCCGCACCTCCTCCTCAAAGACGAAGGCGCCAACCCGACCGGCTCCTTCAAGGCGCGCGGGTTGAGCGCCGCCATCACGCGCGCCACCGCCGCGGGCGCGCGCCGATTCACGCTGCCGACCGCAGGAAACGCGGGGGTGGCGGCTTCTGCCTACGCCGCGAGAGCCGGGGCAGCGGTGCGGGTCTTTGCACCTGACACCACGCCCCTGACGCTCCTCTCGCAGATCCGGGCCTTCGGCGGTGAACTTGTCCTCCTGCGTGGACACATCGGGGATTGTGGAAAGGCGAGCCGGGCCTGGGCGGAGGAATCCGGCGCCTTTGACCTGTCGACCTTGAGGGAACCCTACCGGATCGAGGGGAAGAAGACGCTTGGACTCGAGCTGGCGCTTCAGCTGGCCTGGAAGATGCCCGATGTCATCTTGTACCCGACGGGGGGCGGTACCGGCCTGATCGGCATGTGGAAGGCGTTTCTCGAACTGAAGGAGCACGGGTGGGTCGAGGGGGATCTTCCCCGGTTTTATTCCGTGCAATCGACCGGGTGTGCGCCGATCGTGAAAGCGTTCGAATCAGGCGCCGACCGGGCGGTGCCATGGCCCGATCCGTGGACGGAGGCAAGCGGCCTCCGGGTCCCTGGTCCGCTCGGCGATCGGCTGATGCTGCGGGCAATCCGGGAGACAGGAGGGGGAGCCGTGGCCATCGAAGATGCCGTGCTCCTGGAGGCCGCCGCGACCGTGTCGCGCGAGGAAGGTGTCGACGTCTCCCCGGAGGGCGGGGCGGCAATCGCGGCGATTGAATCCCTGGTTGGGCGTGGCGAGGTCGATCGCGGGGAAACCGTCGTCGTCTTCAACACGGGAGCCGGGTGGCTCTATCGGACACCGGACGAATTGCGGCCAAGCTCCTAGGGGGCAATATTTACAAGTCTATGCCCGACAGCCGTTTTGCCATCATCGATCCGGCCTCCGGGATCAGCGGAGACATGCTCCTGGGGGCGCTCCTCGACCTGGGTGCCGGCGAAGAGTGGCTCCGGGAATTGCCCCAGCGGCTCGGCTGCCCCGAGGTGGGCGTGGAAACCGCGCGGGTGGATCGCGCCGGAGTGCGGGCCTGGAAGGTCACGCTCCGGCTCCCTGACGGCTCGACTGAACGCCCGGCCGCGCCGCTCGGGGCTGCGCATGGACCGGCGGATCACGGACACCAGCACGGCACGGCGCATGGGCATGCGGCGCATCGTCACATCGGGGACTTGCTGGCCATGGTGGAGCAGGCGCCGCTCTCTCCGTGGGTCAGGGATCGGGCGCTTCGGGCCTTCCGGCTCCTGGGCGAGGCGGAGGGGCGCGTTCACGGCGTCCCCGCGGAATCCGTCGCCCTGCACGAGGTCGGGGCCCTGGACGCCTTGGTGGACGTCGTAGGGGGTATCGAGGGGTTCGAGCGCCTGGGCATCCGGCGCATTTATCGACGGCCGGTGTCGTTGGGAACCGGGTGGGTGCGGGCGGCGCACGGAGTGCTGGCGGTGCCGGCCCCCGCCACCGCAATCCTGCTCGAGGGGATCGAAATCGGCCCCAATGGCCCGGTCGCTGGCGAGGCGACCACGCCGACCGGCGCCGTGCTGCTCCGGGTGCTGACGGACGGGGCGCCTCCGGCGCGGTGGCGCGGGCAGGCCAGCGGGTGGGGCGCCGGCGGTCGAAACCCGGTGGAGTATGCCAACGTGCTCCGGGTCATGATTGCGGAACCGGTTGCCGAGGCGGGTGACGTCGTCGTCACGGCCACCGATCTCGACGACTTCAACCCGGAATACCTGGAGTCGGTTCGGGCCGAATTGTTCGCGGCGGGCGCACTCGACGTGCAGGTCTGGGGCACGATGGGCAAGAAGGGTCGAGCCGGGCTGCGGATCGAAGTGGTGAGCGAACCCGGCTCGGCAGGAGGCATGGCCGAGGCGCTCTTCCGGCATACGACCACCGCTGGCATCCGCCGGTGGGAGGCCGGTCGGGATACGCTGTCCCGCCGGGAAATCGTGGTGACCACCCGGGAGGGCGCGGCCGTCCGGGTCAAGGTGCTCGAGGCGCCGGGTGGCGCCCGTGTGAAGCCGGAACATGACGACGTGGTGGCTGCCGCCCGGCACTCCGGGCGGCCCACGGCGGACATCGTGCGGGAAGTGCAGCAGCGGGCCGAGGACCGGGTGGCGCGCGAAGCGAGGCCACCCCTGACAGCCAACTAAGGAGCAACAATGCGGAAGGTGCTTGCGGCGCTTCTGGCGATGGCCGCCACGGCAACGGGCCTCCGGGCCCAGGTCGGCGGGCCGAGTGCGAATGTGCGGGTGCAGCAGGCGCAGCCGGGCAAATGGGAAGTGCCGGATTGCGGCCTGGACAAGGGCAACTTCCTGATCGGCAGCGGCGCGACCTACATCAAGAGCGGGTTGGAAACGAGCGACCCTGGCACCAAGCGCCGGCTGTTCAGCGATGCGAAGCGTGTGCTGCTGGACGGAATCCAGAAGGGGCAGGCAGGAGCGAGCGGCGCCTGGTATTACCTTGGGCGCGCGTATCTCCAGCTCGGAGACCTCGCGGGGGCGGACTCGGCCCTGGCGCGGGCGGAGGAGCTTGCGCCGGGCTGCGCCAAGGACATCCAGTTGCTCCGCCGCAACACCTGGGTCGCGCTGTTGAACGCGGGGATCGGCTTCAAGGACAACAACGATTCTGCGGCGGCGCTCTTCCGGCAGGCGAACGAAATTTATCGTGGTGAGCCCAACGCGTACACCAACCTCGGCATGCTGTTCAACGCATCGGGGCAGCCCGACAGCGCCATCGTGTATTTCCGGAAGGCGGTCGCCTCGGTGGGCTCGGACGGGAAGGGAGTCGAGACCAGGAACCAGTCGCAATACAACCTCGCGGCGTTGCTCAGCAACGGGGGGCGGTGGCCCGAGGCGGTGGCGGCCTGGCAGCAGTATCTGCAATGGAAGCCGGACGACGCCGACGCGAAGAAGGCCTACGCGCGCGCGCTCAGGGCAAGCGGACAACCGGACGCCGCGAAGGTGATTGAACGGGAGCTGATCAGCGGAGGAACGGAGGCTGTTTCGTCCGACGACCTCATGATGGCCGGGGTCAATTTCTTCCGGGACTCGAACTACGCGGAGGCCGCCGCCACGTTCGGGCGTGTGGTGGAGCGCGAGCCATGGAATCGGGACGCCCTCTTCAACATGGCCAACTCCTATCTCGGCGTGCAGGACGGGCCGAAACTCGTCAAGACGGGCCTGGCACTCTACGCGCTCGATCCGATGAACGAAAGCAGCGTCAAGCTGCTGGCGCAGGGGTACCAGATCCAGAAGGACAAGCCGATGATCATCAAGTTCTACACGGAACTGGAGGCGCTGCCGTTTTCCCTGACAGTGGATGTGCTCACCCTGCAAAGCGGCGGTGCCTCGCTACAGGGCACCGCGACGGGGCGCGAGGCCAGGCTGATCGACACCAAGCCGATCGCGCCACACCCCGTGACGCTGGTGTTCGAGTTCCTGAACAAGGACATGGCCGTGGTGGCTTCGAGCGAGCGGACCGTGCCGCCGCTCGCGGCGGGAGCCACATCGGCGGTCGAGGTTGAGGGCCTGGGCAGCGGCATCGTCGGGTGGCGGTATCACGCCAGATAGGTCATGGGGGGAGCGGGGCGCACCCGCGCCTCGCCTCCCATTCATGATTGACACGCCCCGGGTGCCGGGGTGATTTTCCGTGGGTCGCGGGCGTAATTCAGTTGGTAGAATGCCAGCTTCCCAAGCTGGACGTCGCCGGTTCGAGCCCGGTCGCCCGCTCTCGGTAAGTGATGGAAGCACAACAACAGAAACGCCGCCCCCGCGGGCGGCGTTTCTCGTTTGGGGTCTGATGGCCTGATGCGGCACGCTTTTGCGCGTCTGGTTGGTAGGGGGAGTCAGACGGAGGCGTGAGGAGGCGCTCTGAACCGCCCCGGGTTTGTCGGAGGCTGGTTTACGTGGGTCGCACGCCGGCGATGCGGTGTTTCTGCCTCTGAGCAATTCGGCCCGCTGCTCCGTCTCACTAAGGCAAAGTCACTTTCACGAAGGAGTTGCCATGCGGAGCCCACGGTTGACGTTCATCCTGAGCATCCTTGCGGCGGTCGCCTGCACCGAATCGCTGGGCCCAGGCACCGGGGCTGTCCGGATCACGGTGGAAGTCGGCGGTCCGGATCCGGACCCGGCAGGCTTCGAGGTTTCCGTGGATGGACAGAGCCCGAGGGCGATTCCCGACTCTGGGTCCGTGACACTCGATCTCGACATGGGCCATCACACCGTCGTCCTTGCCGGGGGCGCCGCGCGTTGCACAGTCTCCGGGTCGGCGACCAAGTCGGTCGCCATCAACCCTGGTGTGACGGCCGAAGCCAGCTTCGTGGTCAGTTGCGCCGCCCTCACGGGGGTGGTCGAGGTGAGGGGGCAGTCGAGCGGACACGATCCCGACCCGGATGGGTACTCAGTCAGTCTCGATGGAGGACCGGCGCAAGCCCTCCTCCCGAATGAAGTCCTCCGGTATGCCGGTGTGGAGGGTGGCACGCACAGCGTCAGCTTCAGCGGGCTTGCTCCCAATTGCAGCGCGACCGGACTCAATCCGATGGAGGTAATCGTTTCGGTCGGCGGGCCGGTGCGGGACACCGCCCAAGTCACGTTGCGCGTAACCTGCGCCGCCACGACGGGCGCAATCCGGATCTCCGCACCGACGACCGGCACCAGTCTCGACCCCGCGTACGCGGTGGCTGTTGATGGTGGGGCGTTGAGGTCATTCGCTTCCGGCGCCACAATTGTGGTGGATTTCCTGGCACCGGGGAGCCGTTCGGTCCAGCTCACGGGCATCGCGTCCAACTGCACGGTGGGTGGCTCGAATCCCCTCACCGCCAGCGTGGTTGCTGGTGACACGAGCGAGGTCGTGTTCAGCGTGACGTGCACCTCACCGCCGCGGACCGGGGTCGATGTGATCCTGTCCACGACGGGCACCAACCCCGACACGCGCTATTATCTTTCCATCTCCGGGAACTGCAACGACTACTACGGCTACGGCTGCAACGTGTGGTTTGGGCCGGTACCGGGCAATGGGACCGTCGAGATCGACCTTTCCGCCGGCAACTATTCCCTCGTCCTTTCGGAAGTGGCCGGCAACTGCACCGGGCCCACCTCCGGCTCGTTCACCATTTCCAACCAGCAAGTCACCGCCGTGGTCGTGGCGGTCACCTGCTTTTCAACCGGGACGCTTGCTGTCGCCGTGACGGCGAGTGGTGTCTCGGTCGATCCGAGCTACTATGTAGCCCTGGACGGGGTGTGGCAGCCTCAACCGGTCGCTGCTGGCGGAAGCGTCTCGCTGTTTTCCATCGTTGGCACCCGTGCGGTCGGTCTGGTCGACGTCGCGCCAAACTGCACGGTGGGTGGCCCGAATCCGGTGACGGTGACCGTCGCACCGAGTGCAACCACCAATGTCGTCTTCCAGGTGACCTGCGTGGCGAACCCGACGCTCATGGTCACGGTCGTGACCACCGGCCCCAATGCCCCCGCCACCTACCTGGTCGGCGTCGATCCGCAGGGCTACTACGCGAGCTCGTACCATTTTTCCGCCATGATCCTGTCCAACGGCACCGCGCCGATTATTCTGCCGCCGGGTGCCCACACGGTGACGCTGGACCTGGTGCCGCAGAACTGTCTTGTGACCAGTCCGAACAACGTGGCAGTGAATGTTCCGCTGGGCCCGCCGACGAATCTCGCGTTCGCGGTCACCTGCACCTGAGTCGGAGGGCGGCATGCCACGCTTTTCGAGGGCGCGCGGCCGATTGGCGCTCATCATATCCACCGCGTTCGCTGCGCTCTCGGCCTGCAGCAGCGAGCAGCCAGCGGTATCGCCATCGGCCCTTCCGGTGGTGGTTCAGGCCACGGTTGTGCCCGGGCCCCACAACGTCCTGAGTGCAGTGGTCAGCGTCTCACTCCTCGACGTCGACAGCGTCGCGGTTCTCTTCGGCCCAGTCGGGACGGGGCTCGACAGCATGACACGGATGACGGCGGTGGCGTCTGACTCGGTCGACCTGCCGGTCCTGGGGCTGTTGCCGGCGACGTCGTACCAGATTCAGGTGCGTGCGTATGGGGCGGGAATGGTGGCCCCGAGCGATACGCTGTTGTTCACGACCGGCGCACTACCCCCTGACCTGCCTGTCTATTCCGCCGGTGGCTCAGATCCGAGCCCCGGCTTCGTCGTCTTCGGCGCCTATCCCTACGGCCTGGTGATCGACAACACCGGCCGGGTCGTCTGGTACCGGCGCCTGGGCGGTGGACCGACGCTCAATTTTCAGGTCCAGCCGACTGGGCATTACACGACCAGCCCAATTTCACCGGACCCGGGCGACCCAACGCCCTGGGTGGAGCTCGACCCGCTGGGAAACGAGACGCGGAGGCTGGGGTGCGTCGGCGGGCTCACGTCCCGGTTCCATGAGTTGGTGGCGGAATCCGACGGCTCGTACTGGCTGCTGTGCGATGACACTCGCGTCATGGACCTCACACCGTACGGAGGCATGCCCGCCGCCGTGGTCACAGGCACGGCGGTGCAGCATGTCGACGCCAGCGGAAATCGACTGTTCGGCTGGACCGCGTTCGATCACTTCGCCATCACCGACCTCGATTCCGCCAGTCGGACAGGGGCCACGGTCAACTGGACCCATGGCAACGCGATTGACTTCGACAGCGACGGGAACCTGCTGGTGTCCTTCCGGAGTCTCAACGAGGTCACGAAGATCGACCTGGCCACCGGGGCGGTCCGCTGGCGGATGGGTGGCCGCGCCAATCAGTTCACGTTTTCCGGGATGCCCGGCCCGTTCGTGGGACAGCACGGGCTTCGACTGGTTGGCCCGGGCGTATTGCAGTTGCTGGACAACCGTGGGTCGCCCGGCGACACCCGGGCCGAGCGGTACCACATTGACGAAGCGGCACGCACCGCAGAACTGACCACCAGTTACTTCTCCGCGCCTCCTGCCAGTGCCCTCCTCGGTGGTTCGACACAGGTGCTATCGGGGGGCCGGGTCCTGGTGGCGTACGGCAACGGAAACCGGGTGCAGGAGTACGACGCCTCCGGATCGGTGGTCTGGGAGATTCACGGCAATTCAGGGTACGTCTTTCGGGCCCAACGGATCGTATCGCTCTACGCGCCTGGCGCCCCCGCGCAGCACTGACTGGACTCCTCGGCCTGGCCGGGGCGAGCTGGCTCCGGCGTTGCGTGAACAACCCCCGTCGAACCCTTGGTTCGGCGGGGGTCGTCGCGTGGGGGACCGCCGCTTGACGCCGGCTTGACGGGTGGGAGCGACGATCCTGGTGCCGCTGGAGGGGACGGGTCCGGGCCGGACCTGAGCGCTGAGGGTTCACGCAATCCTCACGGAATCCCTACAGTGGCAGCAGATACTATCGTGTGGTTCCGTCATGCCAGCCATGGATGATGGGCCATCCCCACCCAGGAGGGTCCCATGAAGTCCGCCCTGAAGTACCTCGCCATCCTTGCCCTCGTTGTCAGCCAGGCGTGCTCGGACAAGAAGTTCCAGCCGACCGAGCCGATTATTCTGTTCGATGGGGCCGGAATCGAAGAGCACCTCGGGAGGGGCGACGGCCCACGGGACGTCACGGTGATGACGCAGAACCTGTACGTCGGCGCCGACGTCGACGCCGTCATCACGGCGCTCGCGACGCCCGATCCGACTGACGACATTCCCGCGTTGATGACCGCCGTGGCCACCATCGAGGGTACCGACTTCCCGGCCCGCGCCCGCGCCATCGCGCGGGAAGTGAACAAGGTGCGCCCGGACGTGATCGGGCTCCAGGAGGTCTCCACCATCGGCGTGGACATCCCGCCGCTCGGCGTGAGCGTGCACCTGAACTTCCAGGAGATCCTCCTGGACGCGCTTGCCGCGCAGGGGCTCAACTACGTGGTGGCAGTGCGGCTCGAGAACTTCACCGCCGCTCCGGCCCCTGGCATCAGCCTGACAGACGCCGACGTCATGCTGGTGGACCCGAGCCGCGTTGAGGTGCTTTCCAGCTCCGGGCACACGTTCGCCGCCAACCTCGGCGTCGTGGCTCCGGGCGTGGACCTGCAGCGCGGGTGGGTGCAGATGGAAGGCCGCGTGGACGGCAAGACGTACACCTTCGTGAGCCTCCACACGGAGGGCACCGGGCCGGAGGAGCTTCTCCTCGGGCTCCATGCCGCGCAGGTCGGCGAAATGGTCGCCTCGCTGGGGAGCGCTTCTCCGGTGGTGAGTCTGGGCGACTTCAACGCGAAGCCCGGCTCACCGGCCTACCAGGTCATGCTGGATGGCGGGTTCACGGATGTGTGGGCGGCGCTCCGCCCGGGCGTCCGCGGCTACACCTGCTGTCAGCTGGCCGACCTGTCGAACACAACGCCAGCGTTCTCCGAGCGAATCGACTACGTCTGGACGCGCGGGCTGGGCGTGGCGCGGGGCCGTCATGCGCTGCAGGGGCAGGTCCAGCGCTACGGCGACGTGCCAGCCGACCGCATCCGGAATGGCGCCGGCCAGCTGATCTGGCCGTCGGACCACGCCGGGCTCATCGCCAACCTCCTGTTCCGCCGGGCCGAACACACCTGACCGACGGACCGCTTCAATACGACACGAGCCGCCGGGACGCCTGTCCCGGCGGCTCCTGCGTTCCGGTGACCGGGCGGGCGCCCGATCGGCTCAGCGCCGCCGCGGCCGGGGTCCGTAGACCGGCTGCACGCCGTGGGCCGACGCCGCCCAGAGAGTCAGGATGGCGGTGATGCCGGCGATGGTGCGCTTTTCCTGCTCCGCGTGGATGACGAGCCCGTAGGTGTCGGCCACGAAATGCAGGTTGCCGAGCACCTTGCGGGCGGCGACGGTGTCGATGTTCCCGTGCCAGAAATCGACCTGCTCGATGATCATCTCCTCGTGGCGCCGCAGGAATTCGCCAAGGGAGAACACCTTCTTGCTGAGCGCGGTGCGGGTGCGGCAGAGGACCAGCAAGTCGCCGAGGTAGACGTCCCACAGCTCGGCCAGCTGGCGGTTGGTGTGCTGGCGGAGGGCCCGGGCGCGCACGAGGGAGAACTGCGCCTGCGTGCGCCGCCGGAATTTCGGCACCACCGGGTGCAGGTCGAAAAAGGTGTGGGTGACGGTGTCGTCCACCTCGTCGTCCTCGTGGTAGACCCACATCCGCCGGAGCGTGGGCCAATCGGCGATGGTGACCACCTTCTTTTCCCGGCTGTCGAGCAGGATGAACTTGCCGTGCTCGACGTTGACCGCCGTGAGCCAGTGGCTCCACTCATCGACACAGAGGAGCACCGGGACGCCGCGGCGGAGGAACCGTACCAACTCGGTCCGGGCCTGGGCGTCCTTGTGCCGGCGGATCATCTGCAGCTCGCAGCCGAACCGGCGCGCGGCCCGGCCGAGCTGCAGCTCGTCGGTGCCGTGCCACCAATGGCTGCCCGCCAACTTGCTGATTTCCCGCTCATCCTTGAGCACGCCGAGGGACACGAGCGCGTGCTTCAGCGCGAACGGGCCACACTGCCAGATGTTGGGTTGTGGGTATATTCCCATGGTCGGTCCGGTTCGGTGTCCCGCAAAGGTAAGCAGGTATGGAGATGATGCCTACGGCACGGAAACGCGGGTCGGTGGTGGTGCTCTACAACAGCGTCGGCGACGAAGGGTACGGGGAATTCCGGAAGGTGGACCCCGCCACCCTGGGGTTCGAGCCGCAGTACGACATTGCCGTCGCCACCGTGGCCGAGGAATACGAGGCCATTATCGAAGGGCTCCGGAGGGAGCGCTTCCATGTGCGCGGCCTCAACCTCGCGGAGGACATTGCCAACCTCGAGCGCATGGTCCGGCGCAATCCTCCCGAGGTGGTCTTCAACCTGGTCGAGTCCTTCCACGACAGCGCCGACCTGGAGCCGGCAATCGCGGGATTCCTGGACCTGTACCGCATTCCGTACACCGGCGCGACGCCCATGGCCTTGGCCATCTGCCGTCGCAAGGGGCTCCTGAAACAGCTCCTGCTGGCCAGTGGAGTTCCGACACCCCGGTTTCATCAGCTCTGGAAGCCGAAGATCGCGGTGCGCCACGGCCTCCATTATCCGCTGATCGTCAAGCCGGCCCGGGAAGACGCGAGCGTGGGCGTGAACGAGCACAGCGTGGTGTACGACCGCGCCCAGCTCCTGGCCCAGCTCGAACGGGTCTTCGCGGAGTTCGCGCCGCCGATCCTGGTGGAGGAGTTTATCGAGGGGCGGGAGTTCCACGTGGCCATTCTCGGCAACGACCCACCCGAAATGCTCCCCCCCGTCGAATACGATTTTTCGGGCCTGCCGCCGGACCAGCCGAGCGTCATCAGTTACGCGGCCAAGTGGGACCCGCTCTCCGAGGTGTTCCACCGGGTGGCTTCCCATTGCCCGGCGGACATTTCAAAGCGACTCGCCAAGCGGATCGAGGAGGTGTCACTCCGGGCGTACCGGGTGTCGGGGTGCCGGGACTACGCGCGGCTCGACCTCCGGGTGTCGGCGGACAACCACATTTACGTGCTCGAAGCCAATCCGAATCCCGACCTGACCGAGGGGGTCTCCTACATGCATTCCGCCGAAGAAGCCGGCTATTCGTTTTCCAACACCCTGCGTCGCATCGTGGAGATGGCGCAGGGGCGGGGGATGTAAGGCACCCGGGAGCGAACGGCCGGTTCACCTTGCGGCCGTGCCGTGGTATATTTGCCGCCGAGTCAGCCGGGCGTGAGGGTGTCCGGGCGGCACGCAGGTTGAAGCAACCGACGGCGGATCGGTCCGGCGTCGCGAATGAATCACTCACCAGATTGAAGGAGCAGGATATGCGGAGCATGCAAGGATCGATGTTTGCAGCGATGGCCCTGGTGGCCCTGGGCGCCTGTGCCAAGGAAAAGGCGCCTGAGGCGGCCCCGGCGGCCGCGGCACCCGCCGTGTCGCCCGTCGTGTCGTCCCCGCCGAGCGCCGCCACGATCGCCGTGGCCACGGCGCCGGCCGCCCCGAAGGCCGCCACCATGGCGACGAGCGCCAGCAGCGGGGCGCTTGTGGAAAACACCGCCCAGGCGGGCGATGCCGGTGACTCCACGTGGGTCGCGCAGGCGGACGTCGACGGAGACGGAACGGCCCAGACCGCCACGTTCGTCTGGGACGACGAGCGCCGGATCCTCTTTATCGCCACGGATGACGACGAAGTCTGCGCCGCCGGCGGCGTCGCCACGGCCAACACCCTGACCGCGCTCTTCGCGACCGGCAACACGATGGGCGCTCCGGTGGGCTCCGGCTGGACCGCGACGCTCCTCGATGCCACCGAATGCGGCGCCACCTCGCCGATCATCTGGGGCGAGCGCTTCGACGCGACGGGCATGGTCACCGCCTCCGGCGTGGCCGCGATCGACCCGGCGACCGGCGACTTGGTCATTGCCATGATGCCCTCGACCGACACGACGGCTACCCCCGCCGCGAACTGACCAGCAGGTTGATCAACCCCGCGGACCACCCGCGGTGAGCCCCGCCCGGGAGAGGTTCCCGGGCGGGGCTTTCGCTTGCCAGTACGCCGGCGCGGCCTCGGCGGAGGGGATGGCCGTCGAGCTGCCTGGTGGTGCTGGCCGGAAGCGTTACATGAGGTGTGAACCCCTAACCCTTGATATTGTAACGCGATCCACACATCTTTGGGTCGAGCGCTCGGGGGTCCCCCGGCTTTGACTTCAGGACGTGTGGATGATCCGCGTAAACTCTGTCCAGCCCGAATCACTTGGCGAAGAACTCGGGCTGACGGTCGGGACGGAATTGCTGTCCGTCAATGGGCGTCCCCTCGAGGATTTTCTCGATTGGGAGTTTCTGACGGCCGAGGACGCCTTCATGTTGCACGTCCGCCAGGCGAATGGTGAGGAGGTCGAGTTCGATCTCGAGCGCCCGGAGGGCATGCCGATGGGGGTCGGGTTGGAGCCCCCTCGGATCCGCCGCTGCGCCAATCGCTGTGATTTCTGCTTTGTGGACGGACTGCCCACCGGACTTCGGGACACCCTGTACATCCGCGATGACGACTACCGGCTCTCCTTCCGGTATGGCAACTTCGCCACGCTGACCAATCTCAAGCCGCGGGACGTCGACCGGATCATCGAGTACCGGCTCTCGCCCCTGTATGTCTCGGTGCACGCCACTGACCCCACGGTCCGGCGCTGGCTCCTCCGCAATCCCACCGCCCCCGACATCCTGGAGCAACTGCGCGGCTTCGCGGAGCACGGCATCCAGTTCCACACCCAGATCGTGATGTCCCCGGGGGTCAACGATGGGGCCGTGCTCGAACGCTCCCTGAACGACCTCTACGCCTTCGGTACCGCGGTGCTGAGCGTGTCGCTGGTCCCGGTGGGCCTGACGGAATTCAGCAAGCACCACCTGGTGCGCGAGCCCAGCGCCGACGAGTGCGCCGCGGCGGTCATGCTGGTCGAACGACACGCCGCGGTGTCCCGCGCGGAACGAGGGATCGCCTGGTGCCTCGGCGCCGACGAACTCTACCTCCGCGCGGGACTCCCGCTTCCGGGGCCGGAGGCGTACGACGACTTCGACCAGGTGGAGAACGGCGTCGGCTCGGTGCGCTACCTGCAGGCGCGCATCCGGGAGGGCGCCCGGGAGCTTGGCCACCTGGCCGGGCGCAGGATCGGCGTGCTCACGGGGGCCTCGATGGGAGCGCTCATGCCGCACGTCCTGGCGCCGCTCGCCGAAGCCTCCGGAGCTTCCTTCGAGCTGCTCGTACTGGAAAACACCCTCTTCGGTCGCTCTGTCACGACTGCCGGCCTGCTGCCGGGCGCCGCGTTCCTCGCGGCGCTCCGCGACCGGGGCGACCTCGACCTGGCCCTCCTGCCCGCCGAAAGCATCAACGACGATATGCTGTTCATGGATGACGTCGAGGCGCATGCGCTGCAGGCGCAGCTGCCCGTCGAGATTCGATTTTCCCACCACTTCACCGATGCGCTCGCCGCGCCGGTGCCGGTATGAGCATGCCGACGGTGGCGGTGGTGGGCCGGCCGAACGTCGGCAAGTCCACCCTCTTCAACCGGCTGATCGGCGGGCGCCGCGCCATCGTCTCGGACCAGGCCGGCACCACTCGCGATCGCCACTTCGGCGCCGCCGAATGGGGGGGCCGGCGGTTCTGGCTGATCGACACCGGGGGACTGTTGCCCGATTCCAACGACTCGATGGACAAGGCCATCCGACGCCAGGTGGATCTGGCCGTCGAGCAGTCGGACCTGGTGGTGCTGCTGGTGGACGGGAAGGAGGGCCTGAACCCGGTGGACGCCGAGATCGCGGCCCACCTCCGGCGGGCCAAGCGCCCGGTCCTCCTGGCGGTCAACAAGCTCGACGACCTCCCCGACACCACCGCGCACCTGCCGTTCTACCGGCTTGGCCTGGGGGATCCCATCCCGCTCTCGGCGGCCATCGGCAAAGCCAGCGGCGACCTGCTCGACGCCATCGTGGCGCGGCTGCCGGAGCAAACGGATGGAGAACTCGATGAAGCCATCAACGTGGCGGTCGTCGGCCGCCCCAATGTGGGCAAGTCCTCGTTGATCAATCGGCTGCTCGGTGAGGACCGCGTGGTGGTGTCTCCGACGCCGGGCACGACCCGCGATGCCGTGGACTCGGTGCTTCGCGCCCATGGACGGGTGCTGAATTTCATCGATACCGCGGGGCTTCGGAAGCGGGTACGCGTCACGGAGGACGTGGAGTTCTACTCCACGCTGCGGACGCAGCGAGCCATTGAGCGGGCCCAGGTCTGCGTGCTGGTGGTCGACGCGGCGCTCGGGCTGCACACCCAGGACCTCCGGATTGCCAATGAGGCGTGGGACCAGGGCTGCGGCATCATCATCGCCGTCAACAAGTGGGACCTGATCGAGGAGAAGGACGCCAACACCGCTCGTCGGGGGGAGACGGAACTCCGGGCCAAGGCCCCCTTCCTCGAGTTCGTCAAGTTTGTGTACCTCTCGGCGGTGACAGGGCAGCGCGTGCACCAGCTCCCGGAGGAGATCCTCGCGGTGGCCGAGGCACGGGAGCGCCGGGTTCCGACGGCGGAGGTGAACCGCGTGTTGCAGGAAATGGTGCAGCACACGAATCCGCCGCAGAAGCCGGGCGAGGAGGTCAAGCTGTTGTACGCGACGCAGGTTGGCACGGCGCCGCCGGTCATCGCGATCGTCTGCAGCCGGCCGGACGCCATCCCCGAATCCTATGAGCGGTACCTGATCAAGGGCTTCCGCAAGGCGTGGTCATTCGAGGGCTCGCCACTGCGGCTGAAGTTCAAGCGCCGCTCGGGGCGCAATCCGTGACCGCCGCCGAGTTTGTCGCGCTCGTCGCGTCGTACCTCCTGGGCGCCATCCCGACCAGCTACCTGGCGGGCCGGCTGTTCCGGGGCATCGACCTCCGGACAGAGGGCAGCAAGAACCTCGGCGCCACCAATGTGTACCGCATCATGGGTTGGCGGTTTGCCATTCCCGTGGGGATTTTCGACGTCGCCAAGGGCGCGGTGCCGGTACTGATCCTGGGTCCGGCGGTGAGCTCCAGCGAGTTGTTTCCACTGCTGTGCGGTGTGGTGGCCGTGGTGGGCCACGTGTTCTCGGTGTTCGTCGGCTTCAAGGGAGGGAAGGGCGTCGCCACCAGCGCAGGCGTGGTGCTGGGCCTGGCGCCGATGGCAGTCGGCATTTGCCTTTTCCTGTGGGCGCTGATCGTGTGGGTGTCGGGGTATGTGTCCCTGGGCTCCGTGGTGGCCACCGGGGTCTTCCCCGCGCTGGTGTGGCTGCTGTATCCAGCGCGGCGCGAGACCATCTGGCTGTATGTACTCCTTGCGGCAGTCATCATCTGGATGCACCGCGCCAACATCGGTCGACTGCGTGCGGGCACCGAAAACCGCTTTGGCCGGCACGCGGAAGGACCTGACTCGGCATGACCCGGATCGGCGTGCTCGGCGCGGGGAGCTGGGGAACGACGCTCGCCGACCTGCTGGCCCGGAAGGGTCACGAGGTCCGGCTGTGGGCCTACGAGGCCGAGGTCGTTGCGGCCATCAACGCGCGGCACGTCAACGAAGTGTTCCTGCAGGGTCGGGCGCTCGATCCCAGGCTGGTGGCCTCGTCCGATCCGTTCGAGGTCGTCGCGGGCGCCCCGATCGTCCTCTCCGCCGCGCCGAGCCACGTGGTGCGCGCGGTCACGGCGCCGCTGGAGCCGGGCATCGGACGCGAGACCATCATCGTGAGCGCCACCAAGGGCATCGAGGCGCCCGGCCTCGGCCTGCCGCACGAGGTGCTGGCGGAGACCCTTCCGGGACGGCCGGTGGTGGCGCTGTCGGGTCCGAGCTTTGCCCTGGAAGTGCACGAAGGGCAGCCGACGGCGGTCGTCGCCGCCGCCACCGACGCGCAGGTCGCGGCCGCGGTCCAGGAAGCGTTCTCGACGCCGACATTCCGGGTCTATTCCAACCGTGACCTGGTGGGCGTGGAGCTGTGCGGCGCACTCAAAAATGTGATTGCCATTGCCGCGGGCATTCTCGAGGGGCTGGGGCTCGGCAACAACCCCCGGGCGGCGCTGATCACCCGCGGCCTCGCCGAGATGACCCGGCTTGGCCTCGCGATGGGTGCGCAACCGATGACCTTCGCGGGTCTGGCCGGCATGGGAGACCTGATCCTCACCGCCACCGGCGGGCTCAGCCGGAACCGGTCGCTCGGCCTGGCGCTCGCCAGGGGCGAGCGGCTGGGGGACTACACGGCGACACACCGGACCGTGGCCGAAGGCGTGAACACCGCCCGCTCGGCCGTGGGGCTGGCGGCCCGCCACGGGGTGGAACTGCCGATCACGGCACAGGTCGCGGCCATCCTCTTCGAAGGGAAGGCTCCTCGGCAGGCGGTGGCGGACCTGATGGAACGGACCCTCAAGGCGGAGCAGTGGCGGTGACCAATCCACGGCCGACCCAGGAATTCTTCTCCATCGGCGAGGTCTGCGCGCTGACGGACCTCAAACCGCACGTGCTCCGGTACTGGGAAAGCCAGTTCCGGTTCCTCAACCCTGCCAAGAACCGCTCCGGCAACCGGGTCTACAAGAGCCGCGAAGTCGAACTCATCATGCTGGTGAAGCACCTCCTCTACAGCGAGAAGTACACGATCGAGGGGGCGCGGCAGAAAATCGAGCAGTACCGGCGCACCGGCGAGCTGCGCGGGGCCGCGCGCCGGGCCATGGGTACGGAAACGGTCCGCGAACTCCGGCAGGAAGTGGATGACGTGCTGCGGATCCTCGAGGGACGGGCCGCCCCGGCGCGCCCCGACCGGGGCGAGGCCGCAGGCTAATGCACATCCTCGTCAGCAACGACGACGGCATCCTGGCGCCTGGCATCGGGCTCCTCGCGGAGGCCTGCCGGGGCGTCGCGCACGTGACGGTCGTGGCCCCCGACCGCGAGCAGAGTGGCACCAGCCACTCGCTCACCCTGCATCGGCCCCTGCGGGCCTCGCTGCGGCCCGACGGCGCCTATCAGGTCGATGGCACGCCGACGGACTGTGTGCTGTTGGCCGTCAACGCCCTCCTGCCGGAGCGGCCCGCCTTCGTGTTCTCCGGGGTCAACCACGGCCCGAACATGGGGGAGGATGTCCTGTATTCGGGCACCGTGGCCGTGGCGATGGAGGCGGTCACGCTCGGCATTCCGGGGGTGGCCATCTCGTTTGCCGGGCACGATCTGGAGATGCTGGGGAGCTATGGACCGCTGCTGACGCGCCTCGTGCAACAGATCGTGGCCGTGCCGGAGTTTCCAGCCGATACCATCCTCAACGTGAACCTGCCTTCCGTGCCCGCCTCGGAGGTCAAGGGCACCATGGTGACGCGGCTCGGGAGTCGCTTCTTCTCCGAGTCGCTGACCCGCATGAAGGATCCGTGGGGCCGGGAAATGTTCTGGGTCGGCGGCGGGACCACAACCTGGACGGGCGGGGAAGACTCCGATCACTTTGCCGTGGCAGAGGGCTTCGTTTCCCTCACGCCGCTCCACATGGACCTCACGCACTACCCACTGCTGGACACGGTTCGGGCATGGCGGCTGGACCCGTAGGGGCGGGGGACAGCTACGGCGGATTCCGCGCGCAGCTGGTCAGCGAACTCCAGGCCAAGGGGATTCGCGACCTGGCCGTGCTGCGGGCCGTGTCCCAGGTGCCGAGGCACCTGTTCGTCCCGGCCGGCGTCCGGCACCGCGCCTACGAGGACTCGGCGCTGCCGATCGGCGGCGGGCAGACGATCTCGCAGCCGTGGGTCCAGGCGAGGTACCTCGAGGTCCTGCAGCTCACCGGCCGGGAAAAGGTCCTCGAAATCGGCACCGGATCGGGGTACCAGACCGCCCTGCTCGCCCTGCTCGCCGACACTGTCTTCAGCGTCGAACGGATCCAGTCGCTGGCGTCCGAGGCCCGTGCGGCGCTCGAGCGTGCCGGCATCCGGAATGTGACGGTCCTGGTGGGTGACGGCACCCTCGGCTGGCGACCGTTCGCGCCCTACGACGCGATTCTCGTCGCTGCGGCGAGCCCCTCGGTGCCCGCCCCGCTGATCGAGCAGCTGGCTCCCGGCGGCCGGCTCGTCATCCCGATCGGCGACCGCGAGGCCCAGGTGCTGCAGCTGCTGCGCCGGGAGGGGGACCAGATCGTCACCACCTCCCTCGGCGACGTCCGCTTCGTGCCCCTCCTCGGCGAATTCGGCTTCCGTCCCTCCACCTCCTGACCGGCTGATCCATGATCCATTCTGTCGTCCAGTGGCTGATCGAATCGGTGTCGGCGCTTGGTTACCCGGGCATCGTCGCCCTCATGTTCATCGAGTCGTCGTTCCTGCCGCTCCCCAGCGAACTGGTGATGCCTCCGGCGGGGTACCTGGCGGCGCAGGGGCGGATGGATCCGCTGCTCGCCGTGCTGGCAGGCACGGTGGGCAGCATCGGCGGGGCGCTCTTCAACTACTGGTTCGCGGTCACGGTCGGGGAGCCGTTTCTCAGGCGGTACGGGAAGTACGTGCTGCTCCGGGAGCACCATCTCGACCGGACGGAGGCCTTCTTTGCACGCCACGGCGAAATCAGCACCTTCATCGGACGCCTGCTGCCGGTGGTGCGGCACCTGATTTCCATCCCGGCCGGCATGTCCCGGATGGCGCTCGGGCGGTTTGTGGCCTTCACTGCCCTCGGTGCGGCCATCTGGTGCTCGGTCCTGGTCTACATCGGCTGGTTCATCGGCCGCCATGAGACGGCGCTGGTGGAGGGGGTCGTCAAGGCCTACAGCACCCAGGCTGTCCTCTACATGTTGCCCGTGCTCGCCGTGCTGGTGGCGGGCTACGTTGTATGGCACCGGCGGAGGGGTGCCCTATGAGGCGGGTGCGCTTCGTGATCACCGGAAGGGTGCAGGGGGTCGGCTTCCGCTGGTTTGTCCGAGCCGAGGCGCGCCCGCTCGGGCTGACCGGCTGGGTTCGGAACCGGGAGGACGGAGCGGTGGAGGGGGAGGTTGAGGGGCGGGATGACGCGGTCGAGGCCCTGGTGCCGTGCCTCGAAGTCGGTCCGCCGAGCGCGATTGTCACTAATGTGGACATTTCCGAGATTTCGGATGAGCAGCAGGAATATAAGTACTTTGAAATCAGGTAGTTAGTCATTTGTGATGAGAGGACTTCGAGTCGATGCCAGCGTCCCTCCAAGACCGGATCAAGACCGCCCTTCGGCCGATTCCGGACTATCCGAAGCTCGGTTCGACCTTTTATGACAGCGTAGAGGTCTTCCGAAACGGGGCACTCCTCAAAGAGGTGGTGTTGGCCATGGCCGCGCCGTTCAAGGGGCAGGGAGTCACGCATGTCGTCGGGGTGGAACCGCAGGGCCAGATTCTCGGCGGGGCGATCGCCGTGACACTCGGGGCCGGGTTCATCTCGGCTCGCAAGCCGCGGAAGCTCCCCTGGATCCAGGTTCGTCAGGTCTATTCGCTCGAATATGGGAACGACTCGCTCGACGCCCGTCGGGACGACTTCATCGACTCCGACAAGGTCATCGTGGTCGACGACCTCCTCTCCTCTGGCGGCACGGCCGACGCGGCGGGGCAGCTCGTTCGGGCGCTGAAAGGCAAGCTGGTCGGGTACTCGTTCATCCTGGAAGCGCTCGGCGACGGCGGGCGGGCGACACTCGGGGATGCGCCGGTGCACGTGTTGCTGCAGATCTAGATGTCGTCCGGCT
>Ga0315273_10001266_pt1 | contig 28522 bp, 22 predicted proteins | sample YL17G02_0_MG_FD_205753 | JGI IMG/M metagenome (GOLD analysis project Ga0315273, IMG submission 205753) | Sediment microbial communities from Yellowstone Lake, YNP, Wyoming, USA - YL17G02_0 | ecosystem: Environmental > Aquatic > Freshwater > Lake > Sediment | place: USA: Wyoming | collected... | reverse complement strand
GCGCTTCCGGAAGCGTTGAGTCGACTGGCGCCGGCCGAGGTGGCGGCCCCCGCCGACGCCGAACTTGCGCTGGACGACGGCGTGATGCGCACCGCGCGGGAGCGATGGGAGTTCGACCCGGCACTGGCCCGCGAGGAACTGGCCCGCCGCTTCAATCTCGCCTCGCTCGACGGCCTTGGCCTTGGCCCGGCCGACGACCCGGCCATCGGGGCGGCGGGCGCCCTCCTCCGCTATCTCTCCGAGCTGCAGCCTGGTGGACTCAAGCACCTCTCGCGCCCCACCGTGCGCCGGTCCGACGGGCATCTCTGGCTCGACGAAATGACGCGCCGCAACCTCGAGCTGGTCGAGCCGCTCCGCGCCGGGGCGCGCGGCGTCACGCTGCTCGAAACGATCGACGCCACGGTGACGCCGATGGGCGCGCGATTGCTCCGCACCTGGCTGCTGAGCCCGCTGTCCGACCTGGCGCGCATTGAAGAGCGACTTGACGCGGTGAGTGTGCTGGTGGACGACACCCGCGGCCGCTCCCGGCTCCGTGAGGCGCTCGAGGGGGTGCGCGACATCGAGCGCCTGGCCGGCCGGGCGGCGGCGGGCCGCGCCACGCCGCGGGAACTCGCCGCGCTCCGCGACTCCTTTCTCCGGCTGCCCGACGTCCTGGAGGGACTCCGTGGACTCTCGCACCGGGAGCGGAGCGCCGCGCTCACGAGCGCCGAGGCGGCGTTCGATCTCCTGGCGGACCTGGGCCAGCTGCTGTCGAGCGCGCTCGAGGACCGGCCACCGGCCACGCTGGCCGAGGGTGGCGTCATCCGTCGGGGCTACGACCCCGAGCTGGACGAGAGCCGCGACCTCCGCGACGGCGGGAAGCAGTTCATCGCCGCGTTGCAGCAGCGGGAGCGGGAGCGGACTGGTATCCCGTCGCTCAAGGTGGGCTACAACAAGGTCTTCGGATATTACCTCGAAGTGACCCACGCGCACGTGAGTCGGGTACCGGCGGACTACGAACGCCGCCAGACCCTCTCCGGCGCCGAGCGCTACGTCACCCCGGAACTCAAGGAGTACGAGAGCCGGGTCCTCAGTGCGGAAGAGCGCATGGCCGCGCGGGAGGCCGAGCTCGTCGCCGTGCTCCGCGACCGGGTTGGAGGAGATGTCGCGAGGATTCAGCGCACCGCGCAGCTGCTGGCGCGGCTCGACGTCTGGTCGGCGCTGGCCGAGCGCGCGGTGCACGGGCGCTACGTCCGGCCGCGGATCACCGCCGGCTTCGGCCTGACGCTCACCGCCAGCCGGCACGCCGTCATCGAGCGCATGATGCCGCGCGAGGCGTTCATGCCGAACGACGTCCGCTTCAGCGAGGTGGAGCGGGTGCTGTTGGTGACTGGCCCCAACATGGCCGGCAAGAGCACCATCCTCCGACAGATCGGATTGTGCGTCGTGCTGGCACAGATGGGGGCGTTCGTGCCGGCCGACGCCGCCGAGATCGGCATCGTGGACCGGCTCTTCACCCGGGTGGGCGCCAGCGACAACCTGGCGCAGGGGCAAAGCACCTTCATGGTGGAAATGGCCGAGACCAGCGCCATTTTACACAACGCGACGGCCTCCTCCCTGGTGCTCCTCGACGAGATCGGGCGCGGTACCAGCACCTACGACGGCGTGGCAATCGCCTGGGCCGTGAGCGAGCACCTGCACGACCGGGTCGGGTGCAAGACGATGTTCGCCACCCACTACCACGAGCTGATGCAGCTCCCCGAGCGGCTGGCGCATGCCCGAAACCTCAACGTGGCCGTGCGCGAGACCGGAGATACGGTAGTTTTCCTTCACCGGCTCGAGGCCGGCGGCACCGACCGTTCGTACGGCGTGCACGTGGCACAACTCGCGGGGCTCCCCGACGCCGTCGTGGCCCGGGCCCGCGCCGTGCTCAGCACCCTGGAGGGCACCCACCGCATGGTGCCCGGCGCACCGCCCCCCGAGCCGGATCCGACGCAGTTGCCGCTCTTCGGCGAGGCGGCGCCCCATCCCGCGCTCGAAGCGCTCCGCGCACTCGACGTGTCGAACATGACACCACTCGAGGCGCTGAATCGGTTGGCCGAGTTGCAGGGGAAGGCGGGGAAGTAGGCGGGGCAGCGGGTCAGGAAGATTTCCGGGGAGGCCGGTGTAGGGATTGGTCCGGAGGGCAGTCAGTTCGCGTCACCCGGAGCGGCATCCGACGCGAAGGGTGCGCGAACTGTCCTGCCCGGAGGACCACCCCGAGCCGGCCGGCCAGCCATCGAACCACCAACTGGGTCGGATATTATCACGGAGCGCCGATGCACCGAATGACGGTCCTGATAGTCACGTTGCTCGCCCTGGGATGCAAACCGGGCGGGAGCGCCATCGTCACGCTGCCCGAGGGAACGCCAGCGACGGCCGATCAGCCGCGCGAGCTCCCGCCCGTGGCGCTCAACGCCCAGACTCCGGTGGAATATCCCCCGGCGCTCTTTGATCAGGGGATCGAGGGCACCGTCATCCTCCGGCTGTACGCCGACAGCACGGGCAAGCTGGTCCTCGACTCGACGCGGGTGCAGGAATCGAGCGGGTACCCCGCCCTCGACTCGGCCGCCATCGCCGCGGCGCCCAGCCTCCTCTTTGCGCCGGCCCGCAGCGACAGCACCCCGGTGGCAGCCTCCTTTCTGCAGCCGATCTACTTTCGCCATCCGGGCGCCGGAGGGACCACCCCGTGACACCTCCACATCTCGCGCCGTACGAGAACGTCCTCGACACCATCGGCTGGACGCCGCTCATCCGGCTCGGGCGGGTGGGCGCGGGAGTCCGCACACCGGTCTTCGGCAAGGCGGAGTACGCCAATCCCGGCGGGTCGGTCAAGGATCGGATCGGGCTGGCCATCATCGAAGACGCCGAACGCCGGGGCGAGCTGAAGCCCGGCGGCACCATCGTCGAGGGCACCAGCGGCAACACCGGTGTCGGCCTGGCCGTGGCGGCGGCACTCAAGGGATACCGCTGCATCTTCACCATGCCGGACAAGATGTCGCAGGAAAAGGTCCGGCTCCTCAAGGCCTACGGCGCGGAGGTGGTCATCACGCCCACCGCGGTGCCACCCGACCATCCTGACAACTACGTCATGAAGGCCAAGCAGATCGTCAAGGACACCCCGGGCGCCGTGCTGGCCAACCAGTTCTACAACATGGTCAATCCGGAAGCGCACTACCGCACCACCGGGCCCGAAATCTGGGCGCAGACCAGCGGGCGAGTGACCCACTTTGTCGCTGGCGCCGGCACCGGCGGCACGGTCAGCGGCGCCGGAAGGTTCCTCAAGGAAAAGAACCCGAAGGTCCGGGTCATCGCCGGCGACCCGGTCGGCTCGCTCTACACCGGCTGGGCCCGGACCAGGACCATGGGTGAGGGTGCGCCCTACAAAGTGGAGGGCATCGGGGGCGACAAGATCCCGACCACGATTCTCCTGGAGTACATCGACGAGTTCCGGCAGCTCGGCGACCGGGAGTCGATGGCCATGGCGCGGCGGCTCGCGCGCGAGGAAGGGATGCTCGTGGGTGGATCGGCGGGGCTGAACGTGGCCCTGGCTCTCCAGGTGGCGCGCGAGGTGGACGATCCCGAGGCCTGCGTGGTCACCATCCTCTGCGACACTGGGGAGCGCTACCTCAGCAAGCTGTTCAACGACGAATGGATGCACGAAAACCAGCTGCTCGAGGTCACCCGCGTCACGGTGGCGGACCTCCTGGCCCGCCGCCAGGGCGCCCAACCAGCGCTGGTAAGCCTGGCCCCTTCGGCTCAGGTGCGGCAGGCGCTGGGCCTGATGAGCACCTGGGGAGTGAGCCAGATTCCGGTGCTGGACAATGGCCGGTCCATCGGCACGCTCACCGAAGGCACACTGATGACCCGGGCCCTGGCGCAGCCGGCGCTCCTCGACCGCCCGGTGCGCGAAGTGATGGAGGCCTCGCTCCCGGTGGTGGACGCGAGCTTCGGATCCGACCGACTGGCCCCGATGCTCACCCGTGAATTGCCGGCCGCACTCGTCGAGCAGAACGGCGTCCTGATTGGGATCGTCAGCCGGTACGACGTGCTCCGAGAGATGATCGGGGCGCGGTGAGGGCGGGGCAGCGGGGCAGCGGGGCCGGGCAGCGGCATCCGTCGCTTCAGCGACATCAGCCGAGCCGCGGCTTGAGCCGCGACCTCGAACGGGAGATGAAACGTCTGTGAAAGTCACTGTCTTGACCGGCGGCACCAGTTCGGAGCGCGATGTGGCCCTCGCCTCCGCGGTGCAGGTCGTGGCGGCACTCCGCAAGTGCGGCCACGAAGTGGCCGTGGTGGACACGGCGCGCGGATACATCCCCGAAACGGAAGAGGCGCGGGAGCTGGGCGGCGCGGTGGGCGTCGCCCCACCCTCCATTGAAAAGTTGCGCGCGCTCGAGCGCGGGCTGCTCGTGTCCGGCCTCGGTGACCTCCAGGTCGTCCGCGACGCGGAGGTGATCTTCCTCGCGCTCCACGGCGGCACCGGCGAGGACGGCACGCTCCAGGCGCTCCTCGAGATCATCGGCGTGCCGTATACCGGCAGCGGGCCGATGGCGAGCGGCATCGCCATGGACAAGGACATCTCGAAGCGGTTGTTCAAGACGGCCGGGGTGGCCACCGCCGACTGGGCCATGGCGCCGATTTCGCTGACCGAAGTTCAGCGCCGCTTCGGCTGGCCGGTGGTGGTCAAGCCGTCGAAGCAGGGGTCGACCGTGGGGCTCTCCGTGGTGCGGAAGCCCGCGGAGCTGGAGAGCGCCGTGGCTCTGGCCGCCCGATACGACGACGAAGTGATGATCGAAGCCTTCGTGCCGGGACGGGAGCTCACGGTGGGGGTGCTGGACGACCAGGCCCTCGCCGTAGGGGAGATCATCCCCCAACACGAGATCTTCGACTACGAGTGCAAGTACACACCGGGTATGTCCGAGGAGATCTTCCCCGCCGATCTCTCCCCCGCCCTGACCGTCGACTGCCAGGGCCAGGCCCTCGCTGCCCACCGGGCGCTCAAGCTCGGCGGATACAGCCGGGTGGACTTTCGCTTGACACCGGAGGGTGCGCTCTTCTGTTTAGAGGTGAACACCCTCCCCGGGATGACCGCCACGAGCCTGCTTCCCCAGTCGGCCCGGGCGGTGGGGATCGAATTTCCGGATCTCTGCGACCGGATTTGCCGGTCGGCACGGATTCTCGGGTCAACACCGGTGGAGTGAGATGAGCATCTACGGCCTTCCCCGTCCCACCCCGTGGGTCTGGCGACTCATCATCGCCAACGCGGTCGTGTTGCTGCTGCTTACGGCGCTCCTGCCGGCGCTGGTGCCCGCGCTCGTGTTCGTGCCCGATGTCCAGGTTGCACTCCGCCACCCCTGGACCTGGGGCACTTACATGTTCGTCCACGCGGGCCTCTGGCACCTCGCGTTCAACATGCTGGTCCTCTACTCCCTGGGCACCCGGGTCGAGGAACGGATGGGGAGCCGTGCCTTCATCCTGTTCTACCTCTACTGCGGCTTGGGTGGCGCACTCTTCTCGCTGGGCCTCGCCGCCCTCCAACCCGGCGCCGTGGCGGGGGCTTCGGCGGCCGTCCTTGGCGTCGCGGTGGCGTACGCGATGTTCTGGCCCGACGCCGAGCTGATGGTCTTTCCCCTGCCCTGGCCGATCCGGGCCCGCACCCTGGTCATCGCCCTCCTGGTGCTCGACCTGGCGCTGGGACTGCTCAATCCAGGCGACGGGGTGGCCCACGTCGCCCATCTCGGCGGGGCCGCCTTCGGGTTCCTCTTCTTTCGATTCCAGCGACTCGCCGGCCCAGCCCGCCTGCCGCGTCCACGCGTGGTCGAACGGGCGGTGATGGTGCAATCGAGCTCCCGCGAGGCGGAGCATGCCGACACCCCTGTGCCCCACCGCCGGCGCGGAGTCGAACCGGAACGGGACGCGGTGACCATCGAAACCGATCGGCTGCTCGACAAGATCAGCGGACAGGGCATCGCCAGCCTGACGGCGGAGGAGCGCACGTTCCTCGACGAGGTCTCGAAGCAGAAGCGACACTGACGGCCTTGACGATTCGTCGCCACCCACTTCCCCGCTTCACACCCAAGAATGTCAACCCACTTGCATCGCGCGCCAATGTTCCCTATTCTGGCGCGTGCTCATCAATCTCGTCCCCGATTTTCTCGCCGTGCTCGCGGAATCCGACCGTGAGGCGGCCTGGCATCAATACTTCGAGTCTCACAGCGCCATTCTGACCGCCTACTGGCGGAACTACGTGCTCGAGCCCGGCTCACCAGCCGCCGAGGACGTCGTGCGCAACGCGTTGGCGGCCGACCGCAGTGATTTGCACGCCCTCCTCGCCGGTGTCGATGTTGTGCGGATCGTCGAGGATACGTTGACCCGCGCGGAGGACATCCTCCAGATCGATCGGCCCACGGATTGTTATCTGATGGTCGGTATGGGAGGCGCCAACGCCGGGGAGCTCGTGGTCGGCGGGCGCGGGGCCGCCTTTATCTGTCTTGAGCACTTCACCGCCCGCGCCAATCCCCAGACGTACGGACTCGGCCTGGCCCCCAACCTCCTTCCGCTCTGGGTGGCCCACGAAATGGCGCACACGGTGCGCTACACCTCGCCCGCCAGCCGGAGCGACCTCCGGCGGCTGGTCGCAGAGGCGGGAGGCTACTACGACTACTGGGAAACAGGACGGCGGGCCACCCTCAGAGAACTGTTGGTCAACGAGGGACTGGCGGTGAGGGCGGCGGAGTCCGTCGCGCCCGGTTTTTTGCTGAGTGACTATTTCGGATACACCCGGCGGCAGTACCACCGGCTGCGCGAACTCGAGGCGTTCCTGAGCCGCGCCGTGGCCCCCGACCTCGATCGGAGCGCGTTGGGGCTCCGTCTCCGCTACCTGTCCGGAGGAATGAGCCCCGGCGCCCGGCTCGTCCAGGGCAAGGTCATCCCGGAGCGCAGCGGGTACTACCTCGGCCATCGGATGACGGAGGCGCTGGCACGGCAGTACGGCATTGCGGCAGCGCTCCGGGCGCCGGCGGAAGATGTCCAGGCCGCCGACGATGCTGCACGAGGGGTGGCGTAGGGGCCGGGCAGGGCTGCGCACCGCGGACTGCGGACTGCGGACTGCGGACTGCGGACTGGAAAGGTGTTAGTTCCAAGAAATCGGCGATAGGGCAAAGCCGTGTGGCGGCCGGCGCAGGGAATGGTCCGAAGGGGTGTTAGTGAGCGGTCGGGTGATGTTACCGTCTTACACCGCGGGCGCGAACTTCAGGCCCGGAGGACCATCCCGAGCCGGCCGACCAGTGGAAGGAATCCCCTGATGTCCGATGAGCGCAATCCCGTGGTCATCACAATCAAACCCTCAGGCAGCATTTCCATTGAGGGGGATGTGATCTTGCAGGACCGCGACGGCAACCTCATCACGAGGCCGGTCGAGAAGCGCCCAGGCATCCTCAAACTCTGCGGTTGCGGCCACTCCAACACCGCGCCGTTCTGCGATGGCACCCACAACGAACTAAAAGGGTGCGTCCCGCCGGCAAGCTAACCCACCGCTCCGCCCTATTTTCGTGCTTTCACGTCCTCTATTTGCCGACGCAGAAGCTCCGGAACACCCCATCGAGTACCTCCTCCACGTCCACCACCCCGATCAGCTCCTCGAGGGCGCGCGCCGCCTCCCGCAGATGATGTGCGGCCAGCACTGGTTCACCCCGCTCGGTGAGTTCGGGCAGCGCGGCCCGGAGCGCGTCCTGGGCACGGGCCAGGGCAATCCGGTGCCGCTCGCGGGTGAGCGCCGGCTCCAGATCGACCAGCGCCGCCTGCCCCCCGAACGCCGCCCGGACCACGGCCTCCTTCAGCCGGTCCAGGCCTTCACCGGTGACGGCGGAAGTTCGAATCGGCTGGGCAGGGTGGCCGGGAGGCAGGGGGGCAGCCAGATCTGACTTCGTCATGACTTGCAGGATGCGTCCGGGGGCTGCGTTGGTTCCCGCCAAACTGCCCCGCGGCCCTGCGGCCCCGCCGTCCTCCTCCCCCCCTGCCACCCTGCCGCCCCTCGCCTCACAAGCGACCACCACCTCCGCCGCCTCCATGTACCGCCGGCTGAACCCCACGCCCAGCCGCTCCGCTTCGTCCGACGACTCGTGGAGCCCCGCCGTGTCCACCAGCCGCACCGGATAGCCGAGGAAGTCGGTCGCGGCCTCGATGGCGTCACGTGTGGTGCCTGGGGTGGCCGTCACGATGGCGCGTTCGGCGCCGAGCAGGGCATTGAAGAGTGAGGACTTACCCACGTTCGGCGGGCCGGCCAGCACCACCAGGGCGCCGGCACGGAGCCGCTCCCCCGCCGGAGCGGTCGCCAAAAGGCGTGCGACCTGATCCTGCAGTTCGCCCATGCGCGTGGCGATCCGTGCCGGCGCGACCGGTCCATCGTCCTCTTCGGGAAAATCGATGTCGTAGCCCAGCAACGCTTCGGTGTCGAGCAGCGCGCTCCGGAGGTCGGCCAGCCGCCTCGAGAGTCCGCCGTCCAGCTGATGCAGCGCCGAGCGCGCCTGCACCGCCGCCGTGGCGTCAATGAGGTCTCCCACCGCCTCGGCCTGCAGCAGGTCCATCCGGCCATGCATGACGGCACGGCGGGTGAATTCACCGGGCAGCGCCGAGCGAGCGCCGGCGGCCAGCAGGGCCGAAAGCAGTCGCACCGGCACCACGAGTCCCCCATGACAGGAGAACTCGACCAGGTCCTCGCCGGTGTAGCTATGCGGGTGAGGGAATACAGTGTAGAGCCCACGATCGATCAGCGTCCCGTCACCACTGACAAACGAGGCGAGATGCGCCATCCGCGGTGGGTCCACGACAAACGTCGGAACCACGCGCGCCGCCACCTCGAACGCATCCCTGCCCGACAATCGCACAACGGCCAGCGCGGAACGACCCGGAGGTGTGGCGAGCGCGGCGATGGAGTCGGATAGCATGGGGGGAAAGTACTTCAGGTTGGGCAGCGGGGCAGGAAGAAGGAGTCTCGGGGAGGCCAGCGAGGGATTGGTTCGGAGAACCATCCCGAGCCGGCCGACCGGATTTCGAATTACTTCTTCTTCTCTCCCCCGCCGTTTCGCAGCGCGTTCAGCTTCATCCGCTCCTGGCTGATCATCCACTGTTGCGGGATGCTGGCCAGGTTGCTCACCGCGTAGTAGAGGTTGAGCCCCGAGGCGAAGTTCAGGAATAGAACCGTCATCATGACCGGCATCATGTACATCATCATCTTCATTTGCGGATTCGGCGGGATCCCACGCTGACCCATCTTGGTCAGCCCGAACATCGACAGCCCCATGATGAGCGGGATGATGTAGAGCGGATCCGGGCGCGACAGGTCGGGGAGCCAGAGGAACGGCTGCCCCCGGAGCTCGATCGTGTTCTGGAACACGAAGAAGAGCGCCAGCAGCACCGGCATCGGCAGCAGCATCGGCCAGCACCCGCCCAGCGGGTTCACGCCATGCTCCTTGTAGAGCTTGAACATCTCCTGCTGCAGGCGCTGCGGATCTTCCTTGTACTTGTCCTGAATGGCCTTGAGTTCAGGCTGGATGGCCTGCATGGACATCGTCGAGCGCATCGCCTTCTGGTTGAGCGGCCAGAGGATGAGCCGCACCAGGATGCCGAAGAGCACCAGCACCATGCCGTAGGCCAGGTGCAGGTTGGTGTGCATCCAGACCAGCAGCCAGCGTACCGCCACCGCCACCGGACGGATGATGGTCCGGAAGCCGGGCCAGCCGTAAGGGTTCACGTCGTCGAAGTCATGACCGACCTTGGCCAGCCGCGAGTATTCCATCGGCCCGGCGTAGAGGGCGTACCGGAAATCCCCTGCGGCCGGCAGCAGCATGCTTGCCCAGATCGCGGCCCGGTCGGCCTTCTTCTGGCCCGGCTGGGGCAGCGGCCGCACCGTCAGCCCTCCGACCGGGGCGGCACCGCTCTCGAAGGCCAGGAGCGCCGTCACGAAATACTTGGACTTGACCGCCACCCATTCGAAGGGGCCACTCACTGTCATCACCTGGGCCGTGTCGAGCGACTGGAACGACTTGAACTTGGTGCTCTGGGCTTTGGTCACAAACCCCATCGAGCGCTCGTTCTCGACCAGGTTGGCTTCCGTGTTGGCCAATCCCGGGCCCATCCCCACCAGCAGCAGCCCGCCGTTCGGCCCGACACCCGTCACCGTGCCTTCGACACCGACCTGGTAGGCATCGGGTCGGAAGGTGTACACCAGGCGCACCGCGACACCGCCCTGGGCGGACGTGAACTCCACGGCGGTCGGGCCGTCGATCGAGACGTCGCCGGTGGACGCAGTGAACTGCCAGTCATCGAGCCGCAGCGTGTCCGCACCGACAACCAGGCGGAGTCCCAGCAGGTCCGAGCCCGGGAGCACCAACTCCACCAGCTGATCCTTGTGCCCCGACGCCTGGTTCTCGTACCGCTCCAGCGCCGCACTCACCAGGCGAGCGCCACGCGTGGAGAAGCTGTAGGTGGAGAGGGGGGTGTGAATCAGGATAGTGTCTTCGGGAGCCGCGCCCCGGGGGCCAATCGGCGCGAGCTCGGGCGTCACCGGCGACGCGGCCGGCGTCGGTACCGGCGCGAGTGTCGCCACCGAATCGGTGGTCGGCCTCGCAGGCACCCGGGACTTCTTGAGGAGCAGGGCCGGCGCCATGACGATGAGGGTCATGAGCGCCATGGCCCAGATGAAGCGACGGTCCATGGTCAGGTCACGAGATCAGGGAATCGGGTCGTACCCGCCTGAATTGAACGGGTGACAGCGGACGAGGCGCCGGGCCGCAAGCCAAGTGCCCTTGACCGCGCCGTACTTCGAAACCGCCTCCAGCGCGTACTGCGAGCAGCTCGGCGTGAAGCGGCAGCTCGGTGGGAGCCCCGGGCTGATAAACTTCTGGTAGCCCCGGATCGGCAGCATGATGACCCGGCGGGGGAGCTCACGGAGCGGCATCAGAACCCCCGGCAACGGCGTCTCGCCAGGCGTGGACCTCGGACCTGAGAGCCGCAAACGAGGCTGTGTAGGCCTCTCGCCGCGCCCGCACCAACAAGTCGAGCGGTGGTGTTGCACCCTGCACTTCCCGCCGCCAGAGCTCCTTCAGACGACGGCGCAAACGATTGCGGGCCACCCCCGTGGACTGGAACTTCGGGACGATGAGTCCCATCCGGGGAAGGCCCGCCGCAGTGTCCGTCCAGAGAAACTCGAGATGCCCGGTGCGCATCCGCCGGCCCGTCGAGAGCAGACGGCGGATGTCCGACGATTTCGCGAGCCGCCTGGCCCGCGGAAATCGTTCACTGGACGTCAGGAGCCCCCATGCTTCGACGGAATGCTGACCGTCAACTGCTTCCGCCCCTTCTTCCGACGACGGGAAAGCACCGCGCGACCCCACCGGGTCGCCATCCGCGCGCGGAAGCCATGCTTGCTGATGCGCCGCTTGTTCCGCGGCCGATACGTTGGCTTCATAACTCTATCCTATAGTGAGACTTAATGAGCCCGAAAACGTAATCTCCCGATGTGGATAGGTCAAGGAGGGGGCCCAGCGAGCCAGCGGGGGAGCGGGGGAGGGCCGGAGCCACCCGACCAAATATCCACCCTGACGACCGCGACCATGGGCCTCAAGCGGCCGGCGAAGGGAATGGTCCGGAGGGCAGTCAGTTCGCGTTCCCCGGAGCGACCGCAGGTGCGGAGTGGGCGCGAACTGCTCCTGCCCGGAGGACCATTCCAAGCCGACCGACCGGACTTTCGGAAATCCTCGGGACGCGCTTCAGCGCTGATCATCGCACGCGAAAACCATGTGGACACGCACATCCATCTCCGCGTCCACCCTCTGCTTCCAGAGTTCGTGAACATGCGATCCGATTCTGTCAAGAGCATGTCACGCGATCCACAATTCGGGCTACGTTGACTTTTCCACACCGGGCTCGTACTATCGTCCCCCCAGGGTCAATCTCCCACCGGGTTCCCGAGTCTCGATGCAGCTGTCCGCCAAAGAAGCCTGGAAGCGCATTCTCGAAGATGCGCACCGCGAGCTTCCCGACCACACGATCCGCACCTGGCTGGAGCCGACCACGGCGATAGCGCTGGACGGGGGTGAGTTGGTGATCGGTGCGCCAGACCAGTTTGCGGTCGAGTGGAACGAGACCAAGCACGCCCTCGTCCTCGCCAAGCTGGCGGAGCCGCTCCTCGGCCGGGCCACCCGCATCATCTTCCGGGTGCAGGAAGACCGGCAAAAGCGCCCCCAGATGGACTTCTTCGTGGCGCCCCCGGCCTCCGACCCAGTGCTGGCGGCCGCCACCGTGCGCAACACCCAGCCGCTCAACGAGCGCTACACTTTCGACACCTTCGTCATCGGGAAGTCGAACGAGCTGGCCGCGGCCGCCGCGCACGCCGTGGCCGAGGCGCCAGGCAAGACGTACAACCCGCTCTTCATCTACGGCGCCACCGGCCTGGGCAAGACCCACCTGATGCAGGCCATTGCCCACGCCGTCATTGAGCGGGCCCCGCAGACCCGGGTCCTCTTCGTGGGCGCCGAGCAGTTCATCAACGAGGTCATCGAGAGCATCCACAGCCGCACCACCCCGGAGCTCAAGCGCCGGTACCGGAGCGACGTGGATCTCCTCCTCGTGGACGACGTCCACTTCCTGGAAGGCAAGGAGCGCACCCAGGAGGAGTTCTTCCATACCTTTAACGCGCTCTACGAGGCCGGCAAGCAAATCGTGGTCACTTCGGACCGGCCACCCAAGGAGCTTCCCGGCCTCGAGGCCCGGCTGGTCAGCCGGTTCGAGTGGGGGATGGTGGCGGACAGCGGCCTCCCCGACCTCGAGCACCGGATTGCCATCCTCCAGAAGAAGCAGGAGCAAGACCACCTCGAGATGACCATCCCGGACGATGTGCTCCGGTTCATCGCCGAGCACGTCCGGTCCAATGTCCGTGAGCTTGAGGGGTGTATCATCAAGCTGCTGCTCTTCGCCTCGCTGAAGCACCGGGAAATCACCATCGAGCTGGCGCGCGAGTCCCTGGCCGACAAGATCAGGGCCAGCGAGGAGGCTGCCAGTGTGGCACCCCGGCCGATGCCGTCGGTCGATCGGGTCCAGGAGATCGTGTCGCGACGGTGGGGTGTGACGCCCGAGGGACTGCGCTCCAAGGCGCGCATTCAAACGCTGACCGTGCCGCGCCAGATCGCGATGTACCTGGCGCGGGAAGTTCTCCATATGCAGTTGGTCGAAATCGGCCAGGCCTTCGGCGGTCGGGACCACAGCACCGTGATTCACAGTGTGGACAAGGTCGAGCGTCAAATGGCGCGTGATCGTGCGTTCCGTGAGCGAGTTGAGTTGGCGCGACAGGAGTTGTTCGCACAATAGTCGCCACAACGAATGTGGCTGGATGTGGAATCGACATTCCCATCCAAAATATCCTGGTCTTTCCAGAAGACCCACACCGTGTCGACAGACCGAAAGGGTCGCAGCTTCTTGCGGGGTGGGGGGTTGGGCCAGTCATCCACATCCCAACACGCTCTACTACTACTACTAGTCATATATATCTATAGAAGTACTTGAACTACTTGCATGCCGGGGATGGTATGAAGTTCACAATCACGCGAGAGCAGTTTCAGGAGGGCCTGGTGGCCGTGGCGGCGAGTGTGCCCGCCAAGACCACCCTCCCGGTGCTTGCCAATATCCTGCTCGAGGCGACCAAGGACGGGCTGCGGATTTCGGGCACTGATCTTGACATCGCTGTCAGCACCACTGTTTCTGCCAGTGTCGACCAGGAAGGAGCCATCACGCTCCCTGCCAGGAAACTCGTGGAGATCGTCAGGGAACTTCCCAGTGCCAGTATTCGGTTCACCGCCGCCGGGGAGCAGCGGGTTACGCTCGAGTGCGGCAAGTCCAAGTTCAAGCTCCTCGGCCTTCCGCGAGAGGAGTTTCCGGCCTTCCCGACCGTCAGCTTCGACGGTGGATGGACCGTTGCGGCCAAGGAGCTTCACAAGCTCATTGGACATGTGGCGTTTGCGGCCAGCACCGAGGAAAGCCGCCCGATCCTGAACGGGGTGCTCTGGGAACTCCGGCCCGACAAGATGCGGATGGTAGCCACGAATGGGCATCGCCTGGCCCGAATGGACGTCCCGGTGTCCGGCAGCAAGACCCAGGCGGACCTGATCGTCCCCCCGAAGGCACTGGATCAGATCCGGCGCCTCTTCGGGGCAGACGACAGCGTCGAAATGGCGCGGAGCGACAACCATCTCGGCTTCCGCTCGGCCACCACCCAGGTCTACACTCGGCTCATCGAGGGGCCCTACCCGAACTACGAGCAGGTCATCCCGCGGGAAAACGACAAGGTAGCCACCGCTGACAAGGCGGCGCTCGCGGCCGCGCTCCGGCGGATGAGCACGGTGGCCAGTGACCAGACCCACCGGATCCGGATGGCGTTCTCCAGCGGCGGCTGCAAGCTCTCGGTCCAGACGCCGGACCTGGGGGAGGCCCAGGACGAGCTGACCGTGACGTACGAGGGCGACCCCCTGGAGATCGGCTTCAACGCCACCTACCTCCTGGAAATCCTGAAGTACATCCCGACCGACGAGGTGCGGATGACCTTCAAGGCGCCGGAGCGAGCCGCCACCTGCGAACCAGTCGGCTGGGATGATCCGGCCAGCTACATGACGCTGGTGATGCCGCTCCGACTGGTCGACTAGGCGGGGCAGGAGGGCACGGAGGCGGTAAGAGCGAGAAAGGGCAACCAATGACCGGTTGCCCTCTTGATTCTCGGCGACGTAACTACCTTCTGCCCTGCCCCCCTGCCCCGCCTAAATACTATCCGGCACCACCATCTCCTCGATCACCGGCGGTGGCGGAGGAATAGTCTCGTCTTCGGTCTCCCGCGGCACCTCGACCACCTCGCCGCGCATCCGGCGGAGGATCAGGTCCCGGCGCCAACGCATCCGGCCGGTGCGGTACGCCGGATTGGAGGAGAGGGGAAAGGGGAGCGACCCCGCCAGTGACGCGGCCTGGGCCGGCGTCATCCGGTTGGCGGGGCGGTTGAAGTAGAACTGGCTCGCCGCCTCGGCACCCCAGAGGTTGGGCCCGAACTCCGCCACATTCAGGTATAACTCCATGAGGCGGCGCTTGCTCAGCGCCACCTCGAGGCGGTACGCCGTGACCCCCTCTTTCACCTTGCGGAGCGGATTCCGGTCCGGTGAGAGGTAGAGGTTCTTGGCCAGCTGCTGTGTGATGGTGCTGGCACCGCGCAGCTTGCCCCGCCTGCTCCAAACCGACCCCAGCGTGTATCCGAGTTCGGCCCGGTCCCTCGGATTGCCCCAGGCGAACTCAGTGCGCCGGTAGCCGAGCGCTTCGAGGACCGCGATGTAGTCGATGCCGCCATGCTCGAGGAAGCGGTTGTCCTCCCCGATCATGGCCGCACGCGGGAGCCACTCCGAAATGGAATCGAGGGGAACCGGCCGGTAGGTCGGTTCGGCGGGGAATCCTCTGCCCCGCTTCCCCGCTTCCCGCCCCGCCCCGCCCATCGCATTGCCGCGCATGACCATGAACGCGGTCTTGGCTGGCCAATGCGCCCGGTACCAGAGCGGGGGGGGCCAGACCGCCACCAGCCAGAGGGCAAAGGCCCCGAGGAGGATGGCGGTCCAGCGGAACGCGCGGGCCACGCGCGTCCTAGAGGCCGGTGACCGTGATGACGGTGTGGGCCTTGAGCGGGATGGGGGCGGGGGCCTGGGTCACGGTGATCATGATGTCGGAATCGATCGTGTTGGTGCCGCCGAGATACTGGCCGTCCTTGCTGACGTAGTAGACGCCCACGCCTGTGCCGTGGCCTTCCATTTGCATGTCGCCGCCGGGACCTTCCTGGCTGCCAACCGATGACGTAATGCTGGTCGTGTTGATGGTCAGGGCCTTGGCCGCGCCGTACATCCCTTCACCGGCGGCGGTGAAGGTGGTCATCATCTTGATGTTGGTGGACCCGCCATCGCTGGTGGAGCTGTAGGACAGCGTGTCGGTCCACACCTCACCCTTCTTCTTCGTGTGGGCCGCGCCGCGCGGGAAGAAGCCGGCCAGCACCGCTTCGAACTGCTGGGCACCGGGGCCGCCCTGGACCAACACCAGGTTGTCGATCTTCCCCTGTTCCGTGAGCAGGCCGCGCCAGGTGGAGCCCTTCGAGGAGTCGGCGGCGGCCTGGAGCTGGGCTTGTCCTTGCGTGGCGCTGTCGATGGCCATGCTGTCGAGCACCATGGTCAACGCCTTGCCGCCGGCGGTGTCCTTCAGCGTCATGGTGAAGAACCCGGTGAAGCCGCTGGTGTTCTTCTGCTCGCCCGCGCCCATCGCCGTGAGGTCGATGGTGGACTGGGCCACGATGCCGACCTTGTACTTGAGGGTCGTCACGGGAGATACGGGACCCGGCGTGGCCGGGGTGGCAATGAATCCGCCGGCCAGGGCCGCGGTGGAAAGCAGGCGCACAAACATGGGATCCTCGGAGTGGGGGCATGGGCGGGAGCCCCGGACCGCTGGGCGCGGGCCGGCTCTCGCTGGGGGGAATCTATGATGGCGTGCGCCGGTCGGGCACCCCCGAAACGACCGCCGCCCCGGCGGGGGCCGGGGCGGCGTGGGTCAGGCCATAAGCCGAGTTCTGTACCCTGTTGCCAGGGGATGGTCATCTGTCTGGGACGGCCGTCGCCGGCCGCCTCAAGCAGCCTACCCGCGGCTCACCGTTGCCGGTGGGGTCGGTGCGGGCCGCACCTCGCCGCTTATTTGGCCTTGCTCCGACTGGGGGTTGCCGTGCCATCGCTGTTACCAGCGACGCGGTGGGCTCTTACCCCACCCTTTCACCCTTACCCATCGGTCGCTTGCGCTTCCTCCGGGCGGTTTGCTTTCTGTTGCCCTGTCCGTCGCCTTGCGGCGCCCAGGCGTTACCTGGCAGTCTGCCCTCTGGAGCTCGGACTTTCCTCGGGTGCCGAAGCACCCGCGACCATCGAGCCTGGCCCGTCTGCAATATAGCGCCCCGTCCGTTCGCGCGTTCCCCTCACCCCGGGCCCTGGACCCGTGCCAATCCGGCCTCCGCCTGCCGGACGAAGACCTCGAGTTCGGGATCGGCTGATTTCCACTGCGCCAGCACCAGGTGATACTGCTCGGCGGCCTCGGTGCGGCGCCCCAGCTTCTCGTAGACCGCCCCCCGCAGCAACCGCACTCGACCCACTGCGGCCCACCGTGAGTCAAAACCGCGAGTTCTGAACTGTGCAGTCTCGCTGAGCCGCAGCGTCTCGAGGGCACCCCGGTAGTCGCCGAGGAGGAATTGCGCTTGCGCGTAGAGTGGGTTCCACTCCTCGTTCATGTTGATGTGTTCGCTGTCCGGTGCCGCCAGCGCCTGGCGCGCCCCCACGGTGTCGTGCCGCGCGAGCGCCAGGAGCGCGGAGACCTCGGGCGGGAGGGAGCCACCACCGATCGCCTGGAACTCCTCGATCGGGCGCAGGTCGAACGCAGGGCCCGTGAACAATCCGAGCGCGGCGTTCAAGCCGCTACCGAGGACCATCTTGCGCCTGTCGGCCGGCACGCTCCGGGCCTCCTCCGCCGTGACCTGCCAGAGCCGCTCGAGCGTCGCCACCGGCACACCGGCGGCCCCGTAGAGCGAGGCCTCCATCCAGCGTTTCCAGTCTTCCCCCTTCATCGTCTCGGGCACGGAGGCCGGCAGCACCTCGGTGCGGATCTCATCGACCAGCTCGATGACCCGGGCGGCGCTGGAGAGGTCGCCGTAATAGGCGAAGATGTTGGCCCCGGCCAGCACGTCGGCCATGACGGTCGGTGCGTCCTCTGCTCCCGCAAAATCACCCGACGTGATCCCCGCGAGCGCCGCCTTGAGTTCGGCCGCCGCCCTCGGCCCCTCGCCACTGGCGAACCGTACCCGGGCCTGCACAAACGGTGTCTCCGGATTGTCGGGGTCCGACACTCGGAAGCGCGCCACCTCGGCCAGAGCATCGGGATACTGCTGGTTCGCAAGCAGAGCATCTACCATGGCCAGATGAGCGCGCCCGGTGGCCGGCTGTGCGGTGCTCCAGGCGCGCGCCGACTCGAGCTCAGCGACGCGCGCCCGGGTGACCGCAGCGGCGATCGTCGCGCTGTCCAACACCGCAATGCCGCCGCTGCCATGAGCGAAGGCAAAGGAATCGGGGCTCACCAGCGCGACCTCCGCGCCTGGCCTGCTGGCCTGGTTGAGCATGAACTGCACATGCTCATAGGCCAGCGCGTAGTCCGGCGCCAGCACCAGCGCCCGGCGGAAGGCGCGGAGCGACTCCGTCCAGCGGACATCGAGCGGGCTCTTCAGAAGATCGTGGAACCAAGCGTCCCCGAGGCCGTACCAAGCGTCGGCGTCACGCGGGTCCCGCGCCAGCAGCTGCTGGTAGATGTTGCGCGAGGCCGCGTTTTGCCCGAGCAGGAAGAAGCGGTACGCCGTGATCACGGCTCGATCGCGCGCCGGAAGTTGTTGCGAATAGAAGAGTGCCCGATCGATGGCGTGCTGCCCGGTCGAGTCCTGGGTACCGACCAGCCAGCCACGGGTCAGCGCCAGCTTGTAGTAGGCCAGGCCAAATGTCGTATCAATCTGGACCGCCCGTTCGAAATTACGCTGTGCGGCGCCAAGTTCCCACCGGTTCAGCCGGTCGAGTCCGGCCAGATAGGACTGATAGGCCTCGAGGGAACTCGTCGTGGCCGCCGCTAGGTTCGCTCGCACCTCGCCCGGCGCCCCGGAAATGTCGAGGAGGCGCAATGCGAGCTGGTCGAAGTCCGGCCGCGGGTCGTCCGAGGCGGGCCCACTCACCTCCGCCACGTCTTCCCGGACGCCGGTGGCCACGTCGAATACCCGGGCGGTGAGATGCAATGAGTCGCCCACCTCCTGGAAATCGCCCAGCACCACCGTCCAGACCCCGGCCTCACGCGCCAGTCGGCGCGCCATGTCGAGCCCGATGTCGTCGCCCACCTTCAACCCGTGCCGGGCGAGCAGGTCGTGAACCCGCTCGTGGTCCACTACCGTCATGTCCGTCCACTGAGACATGTTGAGGGCGAGCATGTTGACGCTGCCGCTGCGGAGCCAGTCGATGCCGACGTCGTCCCGGAGGTTGTCGAACGGCAGGATGAGCATCGATAGCCGGGGGTTGACACCCTCCGGCGGCCCACCGGGACGCCCGGCCACGAACACCGTGGCCAACGCCAGGAGCAACACGACCGCGCCGGCCAACACGAACCGCCGCTGCCGGGAACGCGATCCGGCGGGAACCGGCGTGGGCGTCCCGCCCAGCGCGGCGCGCAACTCGGCGCCGGATTGGAACCGGTCGCCGGGCGCCTTGGCCAGGGCGCGCATGATGCCGCTGGCCAGATCCGCGGGGCAGTCGGGGCGCACCCGGGTGAGCGTGACGGGCGGCTCAGAGATGTGCTTCGACACCACCACGCGGTTTGGTCCCACGAAGGGCGGGTGCCCCGCCACCATCTCGTACGCGACCACGCCGAGGGAGTAGAGGTCGCTCCGCGAATCCACGTCCTCGCCTGCGGCCTGCTCGGGGCTCATGTAGTTGGGAGTGCCCACTACCATGCCCTGTCCGGTGACGGGTCCGCTCGTGGCGGTGGGTGGCTCCGCTGCCAGAGCCCGGGCGATCCCGAAGTCGGCCAGCAGAGCCCGCCCGGTCCCGGTTTCGAGCAGAATGTTCTCGGGCTTCACATCCCGATGCACCAGCCCGGCGCCCGCGGCGGCATCCAGGGCCGCCGCGATGTCCATCGTGATGCGGCGGGCCTCCTCCGGGGGAATCCGGCCTTCGCGGGTGAGCCGCTCCCGCAGCGATTCGCCCGGCACCCGGTCCATCACGTAGTAGAGGATGTCATCGGCTTCGCCGGCGGTGTAGACGGTCACGATGTTCGGGTGCCGGAGCCGCGCGATCATGCGCGCCTCAGCCAGAAACCGCTGCGCAATGCTGGGGTGGATGGCGAGTTCTGGGTGGACAGCCTTGACCGCGACGTCCCGGGCCAGGGTGACGTCCTGCGCGAGGAAGACGACGCCCATGCCCCCGCGGCCGATCTCGGGCCCCAACCGGTATTGGGGCCCCAAGGCGGCCTGCAGGCGCGCCGCGAGTCCGGGACCGGGCTGGGGCTGGGTCACGCGCGGGCTCCAGGTGAGGGGAAGGTCGTCCGCGACGGGCGCTGGGGCAGCACTGCCGACGGGCTCTTCAAAATACACTCCGGCCTCCTTCCACACAGGGAACTCTCCGGGTGGGATGCGTGCCGCGCGAAAACGGTTGCTCCGCCGGACGCCCCGCCCCCGTCCCAGTTGCGTTGCTGTTGAGGGGAGACGCCTAACGTGGCCCTCACCACACCACGACGGAGTGACCCCGTGCCCGATTCATCCGCGGCGACCCGAGAGCGTCCGCCCACCATCGCCGCCATTCTCCTCCCGGCGGAGCGCCTCAAGGTGGAGGCCGCCGGCCACGGCTGCTTCACGCTCCTCCACCGGGACACGGTGCCGGAGGCGCTGCGCGCCGTGCGCGAGCGGCCGGTGGACGGCATCCTGCTCTCCGTGCACCGCTGCCCCCCAAACGCCGTGCAGGACGTGCGGCGGCTGGTCCATGATTTTCCAGGAATTCCCCTGGTCGCCCTCGTGTCCACCCACGACGCGGCTGCCAGTGAGACCCTGCTCCGTCTCGGGGCCACCGGGCTTCGTCAGATGGTGGATGTCACCGGCCCTGCCGGCTGGCAGCGCCTCCGCCAGCTGATGGCGACCCCGGTGACCCGCACCGCCGCGCGCATCCAGGGTCCCGTCCTCGAGGTCCTGGGAGAGGTGGCCCCCGATCTGCGGCTGTTCTTCGAAATGCTGATCCGCCTGGCCCCAGACATCACCACGGTGCGCTCCCTCTGCCGTTCCTGTGCGGTCCGTCCCAGTACCCTGATGTCGCGGTTTGCCCGCGCCGGGCTCCCCTCGCCCAAGAGTTACCTGGCCAGCGTCCGGCTGCTGCATGCCGCGCACCTGCTGGAGGCCTCCGGTCGTTCGATTGCGGACGTGGCCTACCGTCTGGAGTATTCCTCGCCGCAGAGCTTCGGCCGGCACGTCCGCGCGATGCTCGGCATCACCTCCCTGGAGTTCCGGCGCCGCTTCCCGTTTCCCACGGCGTTGGCGCGCTTCCTGGAGCTCATGATCGTTCCCTACGGAGACGTCTGGCCCGTCTTCCATCCCCTAGAGACAGGGAGCTGGGACAGCGGACACTGTCTGGCGGGTCAGACGCCTCCCTCTCCCTGACAGTAGCGTTGCGGTGGGGGGCGGCCCACCCGTAGCTTGCGGCGGATTGCTTTCACCGCGAGCGTGCCCGTGCGCATCCGTCCTCTCTTGTTCTCGTTGGTCCTGCTCGGCACCGCCTCGTGCTCCCGGGATCCCTCGCCCGAAGCCCTGCAGCGCACGCTCAGCGCACACCCCGAAGTGCTCACCGCCGCTATCAAGGCGCACCCCGCCGAATTCATGCAGGCGGTCAACGGGGCGTTCCAGGTTTCCCAAGCCGCCCAGGAGCAGGCCGCGGCCGACAAGCGTGAGGCGGAGTTCCGGAATCCCAAGCAGCCCGACCTCGCCGGTCGGGTGGCCCTCGGCAACCCGGCGGCGCTGGTCACGATAGTCGAGTACACCGATTTCGAATGTCCCTACTGCCGTCAGTCGGTCGCGGTGCTCCAGCAGTTGCTTGCACGGTACCGCGGGCAAGTGCGCCTGGTGGTCAAGCAGACGCCGCTCGCCATCCATCCCAACGCGATGCCGGCCGCGCTGATGTTCGAGGCCCTGGCCCAGCAGGACGGCGCCAAGGCATTCAAGTTTTATGCGCTGATGTACGCCGAACAGTCTCGGCTCGTCGCGGAGGGACAGCGGTTTGTCGAAGAGGCGGCACGCCAAGTCGGGGCCGACGTGCCGCGGGCGCTGCGTGACCAGCAGAGTGAGGTGGTGCGCGCCCGGGTCGCGGCCGATCTGGCGGAAGGGCAGTCGTTTGGCTTTACCGGCACCCCGGGCTTCCTGGTGAACGGCGTCGCGCTGGAGGGTGCCCACCCGGTGGACAATTTCGTGCCAATCATCGACCGGCACCTGCAGGGTGCCGCGGCGCAACCCTGAGGCCCCCTCCCCCGTACAACGACGACGACCCTCCGGTCACAGACCGGGGGGTCGTTTCATGTCCGGGCGCCGGCGCGGCTAGCGGAGCCCGAGGTCCGTGACCGTGGTGAGGGCGGCCACGGCGTAGCCCCGTGCGGTGAGCGCGTCGAGTCCGCCCTGTTCCCGATCCACGACGGCGAGCACTCCCAGGACCCGGCCCCCCTCCGCTTCCACTGCCGTAATGGCCTGGAGCGCGGAGCCGCCGGAGGTGATCACATCCTCCACGACGACCACCGCATCTCCCGCACGGAAGTTGCCTTCCACTCGCCGCTTGGTTCCGTGTCCCTTGGCCTCCTTGCGGACGCAGAACGCATCGATGACTGGCGGGTGGGTGCGGCTCGCCAGCGCCACCGCGTACGCGACCGGGTCAGCGCCCATCGTGAGCCCGCCCACCGCCGCGGGCGCCCACCCCTGGGCACGAACCGCGGCGAGTCCGAGCCGGCCGATGAGGTGGAGTCCCTCGGCGGACATGGTGGTCGGGCGGGCATCGATGTAGTAGGTGGAGCGGGCCCCGGAGGCGAGGGTGAAGTCGCCGTGGCGGACGGATCGCTCGTGGAGGAGCCGAAGGAGCGCCGCGTGCTCGTCCACCGCCTAGTCCTTGCCGAAGAGCCCGGAGAGGAAGCCCTTCCTCTTTTCCGGCTCGGCGCGGGCTGCGGCGCAGAAGCGTGCGGAGAATTCCTTGATGGTCGCGGGGCGCTTCGAGAGGTCGCGTGCGAGTCCGGCCATGAGTGCGGCATCGAGGTCCGGGCCAAATCGGGCGCCCTTCGCTACCTCGTTGAGGGGCCGCGGCGACTGGGTCAGCAGCTGCTGGAACAGCTCCCGCGGGGACTTGCCGGGAAACGGGAGTTCGCCGGTCAGGAGGTAGTAGGCGATGGTGGCCAGGCTGTACACATCGGCCTGCTCACCCACCAACTCACCGGAGAGCGCTTCGGGAGCCACGTATTGCAGCGTGCCGACAAAAAACCCGGCGCGGGTGAGGCGTTCTTCCGAGGGTGTTTCCGCGTCGCGCGCGATCCCAAAGTCCAGCAGCTTGGCGGTTTGCGTGGCCGGGTCGTACATGATGTTGGCGGGCTTGAGGTCGCGATGGATGATGCCGGCGGCGTGGGCGGCGGTGAGGGCCGCGCCGACCTGTTCGACGAGGTGGGCCACGAGCGGCGGGGCCAGAGGTCCGGACCGCGCGGCGAACAGCTCGAGCGCCTCGCCCTCGGCCCATTCCAGCGCCAGGAAGTAGACCCCGTCCTCCTCACCGTATTCCCAAGTCCGGACGACGTTCGGGTGCACGACGCGCACCCCGAATTCGGCCTCACGGAGGAAGCGCTTGACCGCGATGGGGTCCTGTCCGAGCCGCGGACGCAGCACCTTGACGGCGGTGGTCCCCCGCTGGGGATGCTGGGCCTTGTACACCATGGCCGTGCCCCCCTCGCCGACGTGCTTGGTCAGGCGGTGGCCGGCCACGGTGCGGCCAATGAGTTCGTCTGGCGTCATGAGGGGGAAGAAGGTACTCGCCGCGGGCGTGGCCGGCAAGCAGGCGCCGAGCCCGCGCTTGACCCTGCTTCGACGCAGGGGATAATCTTCGCCCGACCACCCCGCCCCGGTTTCCCGCCAGTCCCCGAAGGGGGCCTCGTGCTCCGACCCCGCCTCAGCCTGCTCCTCCTGTTGGCCGCCTGCGGTTCGTGGCAGCGCGTGGGTGACAGTTCGACGCCGTCCCCCCAGGAGACCCTCACCAGTCTCTTCGATATGCCGGCGGTATATCGCACGATGGGCCGCCTCGCCGCGGGGCCGCCGCTGCCGTTCGTCGGTACCATGGTGTTCGCCGCCGGCCCGGGCGACTCCGTCAAGGCCATCCTCGGCCTGTCCATCGAAAACCGGGCCCTCTCGTTCCAGAAGGACGGGACAACGTTCATGGCTCGCTACCGGGTCGAGATGTTTCTCGAGTCGTCGAGCGCCCCGCCCATTCGCTTTGCGCGGGACGAAGAGGTCCGGGTCGCCAACTTCGCCGAGACGATGCGGAACGACGAGAGCATCCTGTTCCAGCAGCTCTATCACTTGAAGGCTGGCGCCTACCACGTCACCGTGTTGGTCCGGGATCCCGCCTCCTCCCGGCAGACCCAGGCCGACGCTGATTTCGTTGCCCCGGAATTCAGCGCCGGGTCGTTCAGCGCCCCGATTCTGACGTACCAGGTGACCGGGCGTCGCACGCGGGAGCAGGATCTGTCGGTTGTCCTGAGCCCCCGCGGCACGGTCAGCTACGGCGGAGACACGCTGCTGGCCCTCGTCGAGGGGTACAACTACACCGTGCCGACGGCGGTTCCGCTCGAGATCATCGATGATCTCGACAGTGTCATTTCCCGGGACACCCTCCACTTCGTGGGAGAACACCCGATCGAGTCCCGGGTGATCCGGCTCGTCCCGGATAGCCAGCCGCTCGGGGAGCTTCGCCTGGTGGTCGGCAGCGGCAAGGAGCGAAAACAGACCATCGCGCTGGTGTCCTTCTCCGGTGCATGGATCCTGACCAACTATGCGGAGATGGTGGACCTGTTGCGCTACTTCGGGCACGACGACCTGGTCCGTCAGCTCAAGAAGGCCCCGCCCAGCGAGCGTACGCGCCTCTGGCAGGAGTTCTACCGGCAGACCGATCCGGTGCCGATGACGCCGGAGAACGAGGCCCTGGAGCAGTATTTCGGGCGAATGTCGATTGCGAACCAGCGGTTCACCAACGAAGACCTACCCGGGTGGCGCACCGACCGTGGCATGGTGTTCATCACCCTCGGCGACCCGGACGAGATCTACAACGGCGACACCTCCGTACAGGGCCGCGTCATCCGGTGGTCGTACACCCAGCTCCGGCTCGAGGTGCTGTTCGAGGACGAGTCGGGCGCCGGGCGCTTCCGCCTTACCTCGGATTCGCGTGCCAACTACGATCGGGTGCTCGCCCGGGTGCGGCGGGGAACCTCGTGACGGTTGCCCCCTCCGGCGTGGAGCGGTCCCGGCTATTCCTGGTGGATGGGTATGCCCTGATCTATCGCGCCTTTTTCGCCATGATCACACGCCCGCTCCGCACGGCCAAGGGCGAGAACACCTCCGCCGCGTGGGGCGTCGCGAACTTCCTGGCCCGACTGCTCGACACCCACCACCCCGCCTACGTGGCCTGGGTGCATGATGCCGGGGACTCCTTCCGCACCGCGCGCTATCCCGAGTACAAATCCACCCGCGAAAAGCTCGATGAGGAGCTGCAGGCCGACTTCGACACCGCGGTCGCGCGGGTGACCCAACTCCTGGCCGCCTGGCGCGTCCCGCTGGTGTCGGTGGAAGGCTATGAGGCGGACGACGTGATCGGCACCCTGGCCCAACAGGCCGCCGCGCGCGACCTCCAGGTCGTCATCGTGTCGGGCGACAAGGACTTCTACCAGCTGATCGGACCTCGGGTGGCGCTCCTCAATCCGGGCCGGGGGGGCCCGGGAGCGGTGGAAGAGATCTATGTGGACGAATCCAACGCCGCCGAGCGGCTGGGGGTGCCGCCCCGCCAGGTGGCGGACTACCTGGCGCTGGTCGGCGACAGTTCCGACAACGTGCCCGGCGTCAAGGGAATCGGCGACAAGGGAGCGCGGCAGCTGCTCCAGGACTTCGACGATCTCGACACGATCCTGGCCCGCGCGGCCGAAGTTCCGGGCAAACGTGCACGCGAGGCGCTGCTGGCGCAGCCCGACCAGGCCCGTCTCTCCCGGGAGTTGGTGACCATCCAGACGAATGTGCCGGTCACCTTCGACCCACAAGGCATGGCTCGGCAGGAGCCCGACCGCGAGGCGCTCGCGCGCGTGCTGGCGGAGTTGGAATTCTACGGACTGGCCCGGCGGTTGGGACTCGGTGGGGAAAAGGCGGGCCAGCGGGGAGGCGGGGAAGCTGAGATGGTGGGAGCTTCCCCGCTTCTCCGCCTCCCCGCCGAGGGCGAGCTTCGGGTCACCATTGTGGATGATGCCGGTGCCCTCTCCGCGCTGGCCGCACGACTCCGCCAGGCTCCTCTCGTGGCGCTCGACACCGAAACCAGCTCCCTCGAACCCCACGACGCGGAGCTCATCGGCCTCTCGCTCGCGGCGAGCGGCACGGATGTCTGGTACCTCCCCTTCGGGCACCGCCCCCGTGCGGGCGCCCTGGCGGCGCCGGGGCCGGTGCGCAATCTCCCTCCCCTCACCGATCCCGCCTGTGCACCGATCGCCGAGTTGCTCCGCGACCGCGGCGTGCCGAAGGCCGGGCAGAACATCAAGTACGACTGGCAGGTGCTCCGGCGCGCGGGCGTCGAGCTGGCCGGCGTGGCGTACGATTCGATGCTGGCGAGCTTCGTGCTCGATCCCGGCCGCCGCTCCCACGCCATCGACGCGTTGAGCCTCGAACACCTGGGCCGCGGCATGCGGAGCTACACCGATCTGACCGGTAAGGGGTCAACACAAATCCCCTTTGCCGAAGTGCCGGTCGTGGAGGCCGCCGCCTATTGCGGCGCCGACAGCGCCACGGTGCTGGTGCTCCACGCCGTCTTTGCGCCGCTGCTCGAGGAGATGGCGCTGGCGCCGCTGCTCCACGACCTGGAGATGCCGCTGGTCGAGGTGCTGGTGGACATGGAGTGGGCAGGCATCGCCATTGATCGTCCGCTCTTCGAGCGACTCTCGCGCGAGATGGGCACCGACCTGGCGCGGCTGGAGGCCCAGATTCAGGCGGCGGCCGGGACGACGTTCAACCTCAATTCCCCGAAACAGCTTGGTCAGGTGCTCTACGAAAAGCACCAGCTGCCGATTCTGAAGAAGACGCGGACGGGCCCCTCCACCGACGCCGACGTCCTCGAGCAACTCGCGGCCATGGGGCACGAGGTTCCGCGGCTCATCCTCGAGTATCGGGAGCTGCAGAAGCTTCGCTCCACCTACCTCGAGGTGCTCCCCGCCCGTGTCAACGCCACCACCGGACGGATCCACACCAGCTTCAACCAGACCGGGGCGGCCACCGGCCGGCTCAGCTCCTCCGACCCCAACCTCCAGAACATCCCCGTCCGGACCCCGCGCGGCGAGGCGATCCGGGCGGGCTTCATCCCGGGGCCGGGGTGTCTCTTCCTGGCGGCGGACTATTCGCAGATCGAACTCCGACTCATGGCCCATCTGTCCGGCGACCCCGCGTTCACCGCCGCCTTCCGCCAGGGCGACGACATCCACCGGCAGACGGCCGCCGTCATCTTCAATGTGCCGCTGGCCGAAGTGAGCGGGGAAATGCGCGCGCGGGCCAAGACCATCAACTTCGGCACGATCTATGGCCAAGGCCCCTTTGCCCTGTCCCGGCAACTGGGCATCTCGCAGGAGGAAGCCAAGGAATTCATCAGCCAGTATTTCCAGCGGTTTGCCGGGGTCCGCAGCTTCCTCGACCGGCAGGTGGAAATCGCCCGCGCGCAGGGCTACGTGGAGACCCTCCTTGGCCGGCGTCGCTACATCACCGACATTCGCGACAAGAACTTCAATGTGCGCGCCTTCGCCGAGCGGACGGCGCAGAACACGCCGCTCCAGGGCTCTGCGGCCGACCTCATCAAGGTGGCCATGGTGCGGATCCACGACGCCCTCCGGCGCGACGGGTTCCGGACCCGCATGCTGCTCCAGGTACACGACGAGTTGGTCTTCGAGGCGCCGGAGGACGAAGTGGAGCGGGTGCGGCCGCTGGTCAAGGGACTGATGGAGGGGGCGGCGACGCTGCAGGTGCCGCTGGTGGTGGACGTCGGGGTGGGTAAGAACTGGCTCGAGGCCAAGCGCTAGCGGGTCGGCGGCTCTCGCTCCGCCTTCACGCCGGGCCACCAGTTCCAGCGGCCGGCCAAGTGCATGAAGGCGGGCACCAGCACCATCCGGATGATCGTGGCGTCGAGCAGCACCGCCACGGCGAGTCCGAAGCCGAGGAACTGCGCCATCAGCACCCGCGCGAACGCGAACGCGCCGAAAACGAGGATCATGATGAGCGCGGCGGAGGTGATGACCGAGGCCGTTGCCGAGAGCCCTTCCATGGTCGCCTCCTTGCTTCGACCCGTGCGATCGTAAGCCTCCTTGATGCGGCTCAGCAGGAACACCTCATAGTCCATGCTCAGGCCGAAGACGATCGCGAACACCATGACCGGTACCACCACGTAGATGGCCGAGGTGGGCCCATCCAATCCGAGGAGCCCCGCCCCCCACCCATACTGGAAGACCAGCACGCTCAGCCCGAACGTCGCGCTCACCGACAGGCTGTTCATCACGATCGCCTTGATCGGCACCAGCACCGACCGGAACGCGATGGCCAGCATGAGCGCCGTGACACCCAGTACGACGCCGATCAGGA
>Ga0315273_10001265_pt1 | contig 28541 bp, 50 predicted proteins | sample YL17G02_0_MG_FD_205753 | JGI IMG/M metagenome (GOLD analysis project Ga0315273, IMG submission 205753) | Sediment microbial communities from Yellowstone Lake, YNP, Wyoming, USA - YL17G02_0 | ecosystem: Environmental > Aquatic > Freshwater > Lake > Sediment | place: USA: Wyoming | collected... | reverse complement strand
TTTAACCCAAGTCACCGTAACAAAACTGATTACACCTGAACATAAACTAACTCATTGCACCTGAATATGAATTTTATATTTTTATTATTTATAAACCTTACCTAACCTGACCAAACAAAACCCCAACTAACCGAACTTGACTCCACCATACCACACGAGATAAATATGAATTTTGAAACCGAACTCCACCCTACAACACCCGAACCCACCAAACTTGACCAAACTTCGAACTCACCCGAACTGACTAAATATAAATTTTAATTTCCTTGCCTTACTAAACAAAACCAGGCGGTAACTTAACTCAACCGAGCGTAACTGATAGCAACAGACATTACCTAACCTTGCCTGAACCAACCTCGAATATGAATTGTGATTATAAATCCAACCTCACCGAACCAAACCATACCCAAACTAAACTAACCAGCACCGAACCCTAATCTAACGGATAAATATGAAATTCCAAACCAAACCCCACCTTACCATAACATAGGTTACCGCACTGGACTCTACCGCATTGTATCAAAACTGAATATGAAATTTTTCCTTACCTGACAACACCTTGCCTCACCATAACAGGACTGAACGGAACTTAATCCACCTTGAATATGAATTTCCACCTTACCCAACACCACCAAAACTTACCTCAACATAACCGACTATGCCTGGACCAATCTGAATATGAAATTTAAAACCTTAACATATCTAACCTTGCAGTATCATACATAAACTAACCAGATGAATATAAAAAGGGGTTGTTTCCAACCCCAAATTTAAATTAAATACCTCAACTTAACTGACATAACCTGAACTCACTTGACTGTGCCTCAATTCATCTTATTAAAATAATTATTAAATATATTGAGGCAGTTGTTTTTTAATGTGAGCTTTTAGTTCGGCTTTATCTTGAATTGTTAATCTCATAATTCTAAAACTCATCATTTCATTTGCTCGTTTAGATAAATTTATTTCTCTTTCAAATTGCATTCCTAATTTTGCTTTATTTAAAAGATGTATTAAAACATTTTTATCAGATATTTCACTTGGGTCAATTAAAAAATAACTTTTAATTGAATTAAGTCCTAAATTAACAATTTCAGTTTTATCAATTGTTCCTTCTGTTTGTTTCATCATTTTGATACTTCAACAAATTTATTAACTTGAAATCTGCCAAATTCTGGACGGTGAGATAATAATCCAAATCGCAAACCAGCCAAATCCAAACACTCTTTTATAAATTCTTTTGGAACACCAAAGGAATTTAATTCGAAGTTTATTTTCCAACCTTTATTAAATAACGGGCGAAAAGTTTTAACTCTTGTAACTTTATTTCCAGTTCCAGCTCTCGTTACAATATCATCAACAATTTTATCATAATCTTTTTTACCTAAACTTATCATTTCAGGTTCAATAAATATTGCCGATTGAATTGTTTGCCTGTTTTTTTTGGCTTCCATCTTTTTACCAATTTCTGATGAAGCTAATTTCATAGTGGCTTTTACAGCTGAGGCAGGAATTGAAGCAATACCTTTTTCATCTCTATAAACTTTTAATTCGGCTTGTTTTCTATATCCCTCTTCATTTTTTGGTTGCATTCCATCAACCCATTTGTCCATTTTTAATGCAGAAATTCCTTCAAGTTCTATTTTAAATTTTGCCATTTGTTGTTTTGTTTAACCTCCTTTCAGAATTTTTAATCCTTAAAATCTTTTTTAAACTTAATTTAGAATGACAAATTGGGCAGGTGATATAATGTTTAGATGAACCTTTATAATTCCATTCGTGTTCGCAATTTGGCTTATAACATTTTAAGTGCATAAAACTATATACCCACTATCCTTATATAAATCTTTTTATAAGAAAGTTTAACTTAATAGTAATAAAATTTTAAAGAATTTTAAAACCCATAAAGAAGCCCATAGAATTAATTTTTTTGGGCTTCTTCTGGGAAAGAGGTGAATGTAATTTGCTTAATTTAATTAGTTAATTTTTATTTATAAATGTTAAGTATAATTAATAAGTATTTTTAATAAGTATGTTTTGTTAGCCAATCCAAATTAATCTTTTTTGGTTTCCATCCTAAACTTTTTAATCTTAATGTATTTTTTCTTAATTTAGTTTGTTTTTTTCTTGCCATTTTAATAATTTTTATTGTCTTGTTCTTTTTAATTCCTTTCTTAATTTTCTTAATGCCTCTTTTTGGCTTCTTGCCTAAACAGAACCACCACCAAAATGGAATAATTCGACTTTCATTTCTTCTTTATTTAATTTTCCCCAAGTTCCTGCTTTCTTTCCTAATCTTCTAAATCCTTCTGCCATATTTTTCTTACTTTTCTTCTATATTTATATTTAACCATCAGCAGTTTTTCTAACAAGGGTGTTTCAACCCCGTTCATAAGCTATTTGAGGGCTCACTGCTAACCTTTTTGGTTTAAACCCACTACTCTGCCTAATCTCCTAATCCTTAAAAAAATAAAAAGGAAAATAAAAATAAAAATGGAATTAATATCTGTTTTTCTTGCCCATTAGAGCTCCGATAAATAATAGCCCCACTCCGAGAGCAATTATTGCTGGAATCCAGGGAACTAAATTGTTTTGTAAATAACTTCCATTTAAAGCAATTGTTGTATATGCTGAACCAACACCTGTTTCAGCATCTCCCCCTGTTGCATTTAGGCAAGTTTGAGTTGTAGTATTCCAAGTATGAGTATCGTCCCAAGTATAAATATAACTTATAGAAGCATTATTCCAATCTATTACCGCCGTAGAATTATAAACAACACCAGCAAGAGTATAAGTCCAATTTCCTGAAGCAATTTCTAAATTGCTTGTTCTGTTAAATGCCCGAGTTACAACAAATCCAGAAAAACCATAAGCTGTGCTTCCTGCAACCGTGTATCCGGTGGCATTAATCCATCCTGTTTCGTTTGTAACTGTGATTGGAACAATTCCTGAAGAACAAGTAACAACACTATCTCCAAAACCTTGTAAAACAACAAGTCCAGTTGCAACTATTAAAGCAAAAATAATTATTCCTATTGCTATTACAATCAAACTATTCATCTGTGCTTTTTTATTCATCTTCCTTTTTTGTTCTATTTAACTCGTTCTTTGTTCTCTTAAAAAATAAAAAGAGATAAAAAAATAAAAATGGAATTAATATTTGTTCTTTTTGCCCATTAAAGCACCTATAAATAGTAATCCGACTCCAAGTGCGATTACGGCTGGAATCCAGGTGACTAAATTAGTTTGCATGTAACCCATTATTGTATTAGTGGTATCAGTCGCTTTTGAAGCTCCTGTTGAATTTATTGCACCAAGACAATCAGGATTTGCTGTTCCATTATTCATACAACAAGTATTTGTTGTAAAAGTTTTGGTTCCGTTACTATTGTAAGTAAATCCAGATGGGCAATTTGCTGTTGCAACTCCAAATTGACTTATAACTATAAGTCCTGTTGCAACTATTAAAGCAAAAACTATAATTCCTAATCCAAGAGCAATTAATGCATTCATCATTTTAAATTATTTAACTTAAAATGGTGAATTAATATTTGCCTTTTCTTCCCATTAGTGCTCCGATAAACAATAAGCCCACTCCAAGAGCAATTATTGCTGGTATCCAAGTAACCAAGTTAGTCTGCATATACCCCATTATTGTATTAATAGTTGTATTTGCAGTTCCAGCTCCAACTGCTGTTCCGAATTGTGATAAAACCACTAATCCAGTAGCAACAATAAGTGCAAAAACTATGATTCCTAAACCGAGAGCAATCAATGCATTCATCATTTTTTATATCCTCCTTTGTAAATTTAATTTATAATAAAAATTATAATATAAGGTTCTATTTAAGGTTAAGTAAATATTTTTAATCGTCTTGTCGTCGTAATGGAAATAGATTCTGTAAATTTACTCGAATTTCCCGTTTTTCTAATAAAGTATCTTTTTTCCCAGAATTACATTCTCGACAACAAGTCGTTAAATTATTAAGTTCATCTGTGCCCCCTTTTATTTGAGGAATTATATGGTCAATAACAATTTTACAACCATCTTCTTTTGGATTTCTTCCACAATATTGACAAGTAAAATTATCCCTTTTAAAGATTTCAAATCTGAATTTAAGAAATTTATCTTTTAATAATTCATATTTTCCTTCACTTATTAATTGTTTTATTTTTTCCCTATTTTTTTCATTACCTATTTTCTTTTTTAATTCTATTTTTTCCCAATACAATTTTTCTTTTTTTATTGCTTCTTCATTATCAAGATATTTTTTTTCACATTTCTTTGAACAAAAAATATCATTTTTATCACTATCAAAGTTATGAAAGCAGTTTTTACATTTTAAATCTTTGAACTCATAATCTTTGATTTGAGTATTACTAAAATCGGTTCCATATTTCTTTTTAAGTTCTTCAATCATATTCTTATGTCCTTCCTAAAAATATTTACAATCTAAAATCTCGGATATTTCATATTAATTCCAAAAGGTGAAGATGTTCTTTTTTTAACTCCTGTTTTTTTAACTTCAACCATTTTAGCAACATATCCTTGTTTCTTACTTGATTTCATTTTATTCCATCCCGAGTTATATTTGTTGGTTTTTATAATAACATCATTCCTTGATTTTCCAGTTATTACTTTAAATTTTCCACCAACAGCTTTTCCTCGTTGATATAATTTATTGTATGATACATATTTCATTTTATTTTATCCTCCTTTCATTAATTAATTTAATCATATCTATTGCTCCATAAAGGTTTTAAAAATATTTACAATCTAAAATTAAACAAATCTACCCTGTTTAATATCAAAAATTCCGTGACTAAATGGTTTTCTTTTATATCTTTTTTTAGTGAAAGATTTTGCAGAATTTAATTTATTGAAACTTTTGACACTTCTTTTTAAATTTACTCCTTTTCCAAGATTATATAAAATATATCTCATTTTATCCTCCTTTCAATTATTTTAATCATATCGGTTACTCCAAATTATATAAATAAAAGTCAGTAAAATAATTCCAACAAACATTCCAATTATCCACCAAGATATTAATTCTAAATAAACTAAAAATATTGAAATTAATAAACCTGCAAATCCAGCTGATAAAATTCCAGCTTCCCAGCCAAAAGTTCCAGCCATAGTTATAAACAAGATTGCAAATATCATTAAATCCATTCCAGTCCAGAACCAACCATTCGTCGCTGTGTTGGGCATTTTTAAAAATGCATCTGGTGTGCTAACATCTGTCCAGTTTGGTATTGTTGTCATTTTTTCCTCCTAATTTTTATTTTAATTGGACTTTCTTTAATTAATTGTTCATATCCTCGAGGGAATCCTTCTGCTCTTGCAATTCTATTTGTTCTTATAGTCACACTTCGTTTTATTCTTTTTATTAATTGTTGTGTTGTTTCTTTTTTTCTCATTTTATGGTTTGATTCTCAAAACTAATTTTAATATTATGAATCCAATTGATAATACAAATAATATTCTTAAAATCTGGCTTACTGCTGTTGGCAACCTTAACATCCCACCAACTGTTTCAATAAATCCGCCAGTTAAAAAGTTCCACATTATTGTTGCACCTGATGAAATTATACTCCAGGTTGTTGATAAGCTGATTCCTAATCCTGTTGAAGATGATTGTCCTTCCTTAACACTTTTCTCTAATGTTGCTTGGTATCCTTCTAAATCACTTTGGGTTGTTGCTATTGAACTTGATAATCCAAAGGAACCATCATAAGTTTTACCAATTTTAACATTAAATTCTGCGATTAATCCGATGAATAATAACATAAATAAAGTTGTCATAAGAGCCACCTCTACATACCCCGAAAGTGAGAATCCACGATTGTCATTAAATAAATTTTTTACCATTTTATGAAATCCTACGAAGCATATGCAAAATTATTCCTCCTATTGCACCAATTAAAACCAATAAAGCCACGCTAAATAATCCTAAAAACATCAAGGGTATTAAAGCAATAACACTTAATATTATAACGAGTGGAGGGCTCACAACACCCATTAAAGCCATTGTAATAGTTAATATAAGCCCAATAAACAATACAATAGTTTTGCCACCAGCAATATCAATTAATGTTGTTCTTACATCTTCTAATAACTGTGCAATTAAAATTGCAGGGCTTCCTGTTCTCCAAACTTCCGCCCTAATCTGCCCAGTATAAGCTGAAACATCACAAACTAAAATCCCTGTAAAACTGCTCGAAGTTGTTGAGCAAATTATTGTGCTTGGTTTATCTGCAAAATCCTGCCAAACTGTCAAGTTCATCATAGTTGTATCTTGACTCGGGTCATTAAATATATAAGTAAAAACTTTTGTTGTTCTATCGTAAGTTAAACTACTCTGTATGTTTAAAAAAGTAGTTAAATCAACGCCTGATAAATCAACAATTAAACTATAAACACAAGGAGTTGTTTGGCAAACCATTCTAATTGGGTCAAGTAATCTTACTAATGTTCCATCTGGTGAATATAATGCCAGGCGGTAATCAACATCATTTGTTTTAACATTTAACACTGTCTGCCCGAGAGCATCTGTTTTTCCCATATCAACTACTTTATAAGAATTTAAATCAGGATACCATCTTAAAAGCCCAATATAATATCCAACATAAGCTGTTAATGTTGTGTCTGTTGCAGTAATTTGGAATGGTGTAGATATGGCTGTTTCTAAACTATATAAATTATTTGAAACAGTTGTGTTTGTAACTCTTGTATTCTGGAAAATATAAAATCTTCTTGCAGAATATCCCGAAACAGAATATTGTATTTCTCCATAACCAACATAATATTCTGATGTTGAATTTATACAAATATTTAATACTGGAACATTATTTAAGGTTCCATTTACAACAAGTGCTGAAGTATTTCCAGATGAACCATATTGCAAGTTATAATTAACAGTTGTAAAATTAATCTCAGTTAAATTTGACTCTATTAAACTCGTAAAATTAAAAGCTAAACTTGAACCAGCTCCACAGGCAAGTGAAGTTATGTTAATTGGTAATAATGGATTGACTAATTGTGATGAACTGCTTGTGTTTATATAAAATGTCCCTGTTGCATTTGTTAAACTTACATTCCAGAAGAAATTATAATTTGTTGGTGTTAATGCATTTGGAACAATTATACTATTGCTAAATATTAAATTATTTGTCGTTGCTGTTTTGGTTGATATGTAATTAGTTCCGTTGTAATTTAAAACTGCACTCGCACCTAACCAGTTTGCAGTTATATAAGTTAAATTAATTGTAAAGGTTTCGTTGCTTGTTGCTGTTGTTGAAGTAGAATAATTTATTAAGTTGCTAAATAAAGTATAATTCCAACTCCTATCTAAACTCGCAACATTCCCAGCAGTATCATTCGCCCAGAAAGTCAAACTCCTATCGCTTCCATCTAATTGGAATGTTGTAGAATTGGTTGCACCATACACACTAATGTTCGTTCCATTATAATTATACCAAGCACTTGCAAAGTTTGTATCTGTAATTATCCAAGATAAATTTTGAGTTCCATTTGCGTAATTAATATTCTCTGATACTGCTGGATAAATTAGATTTATTGAAGGTGCAATAGTATCAACTGATACAGTCCTATTTGTAGTTGCAAATCCACAATCTCCATCAGAATCACAAGCTCCACAACTCCATAAATAAGAACCTTCACCAAAAGAATTTGTAAATGCTGTGGTGTTAGTTGCTCCTGTAACTATATTAGTTTGATTTACTTTAAATGTTCCAGTAGAATTATCCCATAAACTTATATTAACTAATGTTGCTCCTGTAATTGTTGCTGAACAATTAAAAGTAATTGAACTTGTTGTAGAACCATAATTATCTATTGGAGAATTTAATGTAACTGAACTTCCTACTCCCATCATATATACAGAAACATTATCTGAATTATGGTAAGGAATATAAACATAACTTCCATTAACTGCAATTCCCTCTATTCCTCCTGCCACTCCAAGTCCAGCATCCCATGATGAATTATAAGTTCCATTTGCATAATATTTAACCACTGTTGAATTGACATAATTAGTAACCCATATAGAACCATTGTAGTATGCTATTCCAACTAAAAAATTAGGTGCAACTTCTTTTGCATGAAAAGTTTTTATGAAAGTTCCATCTGCCGTATAAGAACTAATATTATTTCTTTCCAAAACATCATTTCCTGCTATCCAGAAATTGCTATTGTTCATTGTAATACCAAAACCAAAATCTGTTTGTGTTGCCCAATTAGTTCCCGAATAAACTCCTAACATATTATAAATATAAACAAAATCTGTTGAACGAGTTACATAAAGATTAGAATTATTTGTTGCTATTCCATAAGGAACACCTCCAACAGTAAAATTTGCAGGTGTTGATACATTAGCAATAGTCCAATTATTATAATAATGATAAGCATAACCATTTTGGTCTGTAATCCAAAAATCTGAACCATTAGTTGCGATTGCGTGAGCATTTGGATTAGTAACATCTAAACTATAATTGGCAATATTTACTATCTCTGTTCCTATTCCCCAAGTTGCCCAATCAGTTGTCCAAATTCCATTAGTCTTAATCTGCCAATCAACTTCTCTTGTAGGTTTCTTTGAACCTTCTAATTTAATCTCATAAGTCCCTGCAGAAACAACATCACCAAGATTATATGTTTTCCAAATAGGTTCCTGATGATTTCCAATTACTTGCCGTGCAAATTTAACTGAACCATTTAAATATATCCCTGCTTCAACAAATCCATAATCATCAACTGTTTTTTCTCCTATCTTAATATAAAATTGATAACCTCTAACTATATTATCAAATTTAACATCATCAATTAAACTTCCATCTCGTTTTAAATAAATAACAATATTTGAATGGCAGGAAGTTCCACAAATTTCTGTGTGTTCAGATATATATGCTTCTGCAACAATTGAACTTATTAAAGGCAATCCATACCAACTTTCTATTTGGAGAGGTTTATATTTATCCCATAGAATATTATAATCAATTTGTTTATCAGCGAAAGTTAATTTTTCTCCTTTGACTAAATCAATAGGATTGGAAGTTTCTAATATGGCTGAAACTAAACTCATACTTAAAAGTAGGAAAAGAGGGAGTATAAATATTAAGCCCAACCATTTATCGTTTAACCTTGCCCGTTTGTGTAAGTATTTTAAAGCCATTTTCCTAATAATTTCCGCCTCCCTGCGAATTCATCTTGAATTTTGCATACATAATTATCCCACTTAATATTACTATGCCCAAAATAACCATAGTAAAATTATTTAACATCCAAGAGGTTATTGGCATATTTCCAATAGCATTTCCACCAGCAGTTACATTTCCAGTTCCAAATACACCAGCAGGGTCATAGACATCGTTTAATGCACCAAGTATCGTTGAGCCAAACATCATTAAAAACATTACAGCGATAATATAAATTACTAAAAATGCTGGGTGTATATCAACCATAAAACTGCTGAATAATAATATTACAATATTAAATAAAAATAAAAATACAACAGCCCAGTCCCATACAGCATTAAATTTCCCCTGAATTACTCCAACAGTGTTTGCTGAATTATTATCAATTAATCTTATATTTTCTCTGAATGGTGTTAAAATTGTATTAACTAAACTCATTAATAAAACTGCCAATATAAAAACTGATAAAATTATTACAAAGAAGAAGACAATACTTAATGCTTGTCCTTTCTTGCCTTTGTTTTTAATTAATGATTTTCGTTTTATTACCATGCTATCCTCCCTGCAAAATACATTTTCTTTTTATTCTTTCCAAAATAATCAATAAGTTCCTGTGGATACATTTCAACGGGCTTATTTGCATAATATCTTAAAACGCTCACCATACTAACTTTATTCGGCTTATGAGTAATATTAGTCAATTCATTTCCAATCTTTTTCGCTCTTCCAGATAATTTAACATGAATATCTGCAGGGATTCTAATCATTTTATATTGTTTTGCCATTTTAATTTCCTATTTTCTGCCTCCTTAATATTCTCCTTGTTCCGAAATCAACTTGCTTCTTCCTTAAACTTCCAACAGTGATGCTAATAAAAAATCCTGTCATTGGAATCAAAAGATGAGTAAAGGCACCAATTTTAATAAATAATAATAACCAATTCTCAATCATCGGGCTTCCTAAATAAGTTATGCTAATTAAATATGTCCCTAAAAGAGCGAAGTAAGTTCCCCAGATTTTAGCCAAATCAATAACATCTAAATCTAAACTTGCAAAATGTCCGAAGCATAATATCATTTCATATAGCATAAAACCGAAAATAATTAAAAATATAACACTAAACAAAACAATTACAATTCCTTCGGGCTTTGCTGAACCATTGCCAGTTATTTCATAAAATCCCTCGTTAGAAAAGCTGTAAGTTCCGTCATAACAAAACATTTGGACTTTATATAATCCTAAATCTGTAAATGTGGTTGTATAATTAAAAGCACCATTTCCTAATGCTGTTGCTTGAACATTATTTAAAAAGGTTGAACCATTTGGATATGAAATTGTAATATTATATTCTGTTCCTGCACTTGGAATCGCATTATTAAGTGTGCAAGTAAATTTTAAATCAATTGATTTATTTAATTCATATATCTCTGTTTCAGCACTAACTAAATTTATTCCTGCGAATATTATTGTTCCAACCATCATTGCTAATATTAAATATACTATTGTTTTGTTTTTCATTCTCTGTTCAATTTCCCGTATTTATCTTTTAAATCTAAAATATAAGTTAAAATCTTTTGCATTTCTTCTCTATTTGCAAATTCAAATTCTTCTTCTCTTACTTCTAATCTGAATTTATCTCCTCGCATTTTTATTGCTATCATATTCCCAACTGCCTCCCATAATCAAAATCTTTATATTTCATTTGAAATCTTTGAAGTCCTGTTAATGGTTTATCTTTGCTTAAAACTTTTAATCTTTGATAGACAATACAATTATCATAATAATCTTTGCATCTGTATGCATCTATTTCCTGTTTGCAAATTCCATCTATGAATGGACAGAGTTCTTCTAATGTCATTTTTTCTTTCTCCCATGTTTTTTACTTCTATCTGCATTTTTCTTTGATTTATATTCACTTGATGACATTACTTTATCATTATAATTTTTGTTTCTCATTTCTTTCCTCCACATTTTGCACATCTTAATGCTTCTGATTTATCTTTGATTGTTTTAGTCATACAGTTACATCTTTTACAATGTGAAATTTCATCTTTATATTTATGTTTTATACTTATTCTCATTATCCCACATTTAGTCTATACCTTTCAGGCATTAATTTAATTCTTGCGATTACTATTTCTTTGATTTGTTCTATTTGTTCTTTTGTATAGTCATCGGGATATTTCTTATCTAATGATTTATTTTGTGTTTTCATATAAATATCTCCTTTAATGCACTATCAATATCTGAACCACAAATAGCTGGATAATCAAATAATCTATTTAACCAACTCCAACAACTTAATTGAAATTTATCTTGATAATTATTTATTTGAGTGACATTTAGGCTATGGTTTGATTGATGTCCTGAACTATCTGTTGCTGTTATTGTATAATTTGAATAGTAGCTTCTAGTTCCTGCATTATTAATATAATCTATTATTGTTGTTTGAAAGGTATATCCTGTTGCATCTGTTAATAAACTGAATTGATAATTGTTTGAAGAATTATAAGCAGTAACATTAGCATTTGAAACATTATCTCCATTTGAATCATTTACATAAGCCTGATAATACCATTTTCTGATTAAAGTTCCATTTAAGGTTACGCTTTCTAAAAATTGAAATCCAGTAAAAGAATTATTATAAGAACAATTTAAAAAAGTATTATTAAATGAATTAAGTTCACTGTAAATACTATATGGCAAGGCTCCCCAGAACCCATTATAAAATGTATCAAGTTTTATATCTTTTATAAAATTGTTTGAGCTTTTATCAAAAAAAACTGAATAATCAAATCTTGCTGAGCCATTATACCAAACATAATCATTAGTTATATTATTATAATTTGAATTATAAAACCCTATTCCCGTCATATGAGTTCCTGTATTTAAATCTTTGATATAATATGTATTATTTGCCTGAATGTTATTTGAACTTTTATTGTATATAATTCCGCCTGTATAAGGATAACCTGATTGATGTTGATAATCAGTTAAATTAATCTTGTTATTTTCTGTTGTAGTGTTACTTGCTGAAATTAAATAAATTCCATAAATTCCATGATTCATAACAGCAGATGAAAAGGTATTTATTATAAATGTATTATTTCTTATTATACTATCATTTGCAGTTAAACAAATTCCATAAGTATTGTTTATAAAACTATTTCCTATAAACTGATTTCTTTTTGAAGTTGTAAAAGTTTCAAAAGGGCTGTAACCTGTATTTATTCCAAAAGAATTATTAATAAATGTATTATTTATTATCAAAATATCTGTAGCCTTTTGGCTTCCAACTAACCCAAAACCAATTCCAGAACCACCATATAAATTCCCGTCAGATATGTAAGCCATACTATCTCTGATTACATTATCTTTTATTGTTTCATTTTGAACATTCTTAAAATAAATTCCTACTTCATTCAATCTGATTAAATTATTTGAAATTGTATTATTGTTGAATTTATTCCCAGAATAATTCAGCTCATAGATACCAAAAGTTCTTGGTGGGTCATTATAAATAAAATCTCCTAAAGGTATTGTATAATTTATTGTATTATTTGTGATTAAATTATTTGTAACTGTTGAATAAACACTTACTAAATATATCCCCTTATAGTGATTATACCAAAGAGTCATATTAGTAACCGTATTATTTGTTGCATCTACTAAATTAATTCCATCCCCACACCCTGTAATCAATCCATTTTTTATAATTAAATTATCTTTTAAACTCCAAATTCCAACAGGATAACTATCTATCCAACCACATTCCATTTCTTCTGGAGCATCCCAACACTCAATGTTATTGTCATAATCAGCACATTCTTCCCAACTACCAAAACAATACTGAAAATTTAAGCCAGTTATATTAAATCCCTGCATATCAAAAGTTGTTCCATTATTATTTATATTAATACAATTATCATCGTAGTTTATTGAAAGAGATTTGTTTAAGGTGTAATATTCATTTGCTGTTGGAAGATTTCCGCATATACTCCAGTTAGTCGGGTCTGTTACTGTAAAAGAATTTTTCGAAAGTGATGTAAAAGTCAAGTTTGTAAATGGCTTCCAAGAATAAATCTCATAAGAAACATTACGAATTACACATCCATATCCTGTTCTATTAGTTCCACATTTCTTTTCTATTTTATAATCATATCCAATTATATTCCCAATCTCATAAGTTTCATTACTGCCAACTAATTTTTTTGAATTAGAAACAATATTAGACTTTAAACCCGAAGCTGTTATAACTCCATTAATTGCAGTAAGATTAATTGAAATACTCCCTTCGCTATATCTTGGAAGATAAATATTCTGCTTTAAATAATAAGTTGTTTTTCCGTCTTCTATTTTGACTATTTTATAAAATAAATCTAAATCTCCTTTTAACCATTCATGCTTATAGTTATTATAATCTGTCATATTAAGATAAGGAGTAACTATTTTTTGATAAGCTTGGCTGTTAAAAGTTCTTTCTGAAATTGACGTTAATGAAATACTTGGTTCTATTGGGGTTGGTTCTAAAGGTGCTGAAACAAAAGTTAAACTAAGTAGAATTACTAAACCAAATAAAATTATTTGTCTTTTCATCAGCATCCTGTCCCATTATAATAAGTATGTGTATCAGTTCCTGAACCATTTACACACCAGCTTAAACATTTAAGTGGATAACAATTAACATTACCTATTGAATCAAATTGAGGAGTTCTTAATGTTGCATTTACAAATGTTGGAGAAGTATTATTTTTAACAAAGGTATCATTATTTATTATTGAATTATCTATTTCTGTTTTTGTATAAAATAAACTTGTTAACCAGCTGACTAATATATTTAAATAACCTCCAGAATTACTCATTTGAGTTGAATTATATGATGTTGTTCCATTAAAATTTATATCAGTTAATAAACTTCCATCACCTATAAAATAATCAGCACTAATATTATATCCAGAATTATTTAAATTTTGATTCATATGAAAACTATAAGGGTCTACTTCTTCTCCACTTGGAGTTCCAAAACCTTTACTTATTGCAATCCAGTCTACATAATATTTATTTCCAGTATTTCCTTTTGTTGCTTTGTATATTCTCATTTGTGCTACTCCATTACTTACATGTTCTGCACTATCAAAAACTGGTTGAGTAATTGTAGCAAAAGTTGTAATTTCAGATACTGGTGGATAATCTTCCCAAATACTTGTATCATAATTCCACATTTGAATAATTGGATAAGCACCAGATAATCCACTTGCTGTTTTATATCTCATTACTCCTTGATTAAAACTTGTTATATTTGTAAAATTAATTCTTAAATCAAGTCCAGGTGTTGCAGAAACTTCTGAAAAATTAAAAGTAACTCCATCATATTTTCCATCTGGATGTTGAGTATCTGCTAAAGTTCCTCCGTCTATTGTTCCAGCAACTACTTCACTTTGAGTTGCATTATAATAAATAGTAGATAATTTAGAACTATTAAAATTAAAAGCATTTGAACTATTTTTATTAATCCAAATTTCATCTGAAGTGTAATTTATTATATTTGAATTAAGAGCAAAAGTGCCGTTAAGAATTTGAGTTGAGTTCCAATAAGAAGTTAAGTCTGTTGCTGGACAAATTCCATTTGTTGCTGTGCATACTCTACTTATTCCTTCATAAATCCCTGTTTCATTTATTGATGCAACTTTATTTGTTGACATCCAAAATGTTATAGGCAAAGTTCCAGCAGTATCATTTTCAGATTGAATAAAAACATAAGGAGGAGTTCCTCCAGTATTTACACCCATTCCAATTCCTTTATAATTAATTAAACTACTTCTTTGTCTAAAGCCAGTTATTCCATCTGCTTCTACATAAAAAGTGTTATAAGCTATTGGAGAAATTAACCAAGAAGTAAATACGGGGTCTAACTCTACAAAGAGGTTGGCAACTTGTTGAGGGGATAAACCTCTGAGCCAATAAGAATCATTGACACCGACACCTGAAAAGTTTCCTGCGGATACTCCTGTGGGAATATCTACACTTAAAGCTAAAATAGGGGTAACTAAAAGTATTGCCATAAGTAAAATAAGCGATTGTGGGCGTTTTGTGGGGTTATTTTTAGCCATTTCATTTCCTAAAAACCTGCATTCCCATTTGTTCGGGCTCTGGTTGGGTAAAATCTGCTGAACCCATAATCCCTAAAAGTTTCCTTATTCCCTCCCCTTCAGGTTGATTTAATGATGCTAAACTATTGGTGAAAACAATTTCGTGAACAAACCATAATTGGTCAATACCTGTGATATTATACTCTTTCCAGTTTCTTAAACACATCTTTTGAGCGGTTTTAGTTAAATTTAACAACCTATCTCTAATTTGATTTGCATTAAGTTTAGTCATAGCAACATTTTGGCTTGATGCGGGAAGCATTAATAATGATATTTCCCAAGCTCCAACTTCGCTTAATGCCCTCATCTTCATATAGGGGTGAGATACCCATCTACCATTGATAAATTCCTGCCCTAATAATCTTCTCCTTATATCTTCGACTACTTTGGCTGGTTGGAGTTTGTCAAGCAAATCTGCTCTCTCATTTGGCATTACAATTGGCACTGCATTTCCTTGCTGATTTTGTTCATACATTTTATTTTACCTTCAAACCAAAAGGTTTTGTTTTGGAAGTTATATTAATTCTTCTCATTTCCATAAGCCCTTTCATTTCTCCCCTTACACATTTTTGGCACATTGCTGTTTTTCTATAATCATTTTCAGGAAATTTTAATTTAACTCCACATAATTCACAGTGTGTTCTCATTTTTTAACCTCCCTAATTTTAATTTTATTTATCATCTTTTCTTCTTTCTACTCCTAACTCCGTTGCCTAAAACTGCTTTTCTCATACTTGTAATTCTTTTTGATATTTTTTGTGCCATTTTATTTTCTTAATTTACTCCTCCCTTTTGTTTTTCTATGTTCTTTTGCTAAATGTCCTTGTAACCAAGTTAAATACTTTTTGTTTCCTGTTATTGTTAGTTTCATCTTTTTTTCTTCCTTCTTAATTTATTAAACCCACCAATCATTGAACTTCCCATTCCTAATGATATAACTGCAGGAGCATATCCTCCAAGAGTTGCTAAATTTCCTGCTTGTGCAGGTGCAATTACTGAACCAGCACCAAGAGCTAATCCTAATTTTGTTGTATCTATTACGAGGTTGTTCATTTTATTTCTTCTTTTTCTTTTCATTTTCTTCGCCTCCTTTTTCCAAGATTAAAACTTGATTTAAACCTATTTCCAAAATTACTAAAACCTCTCATAAAAGCTGTTGGTGTTCCTCCACCAAAACTAAAACCTTTGGTAATTGGTCTAATCCTTGCACCTGTTTCTAATCCTTTTGGTGCTTTTCCATAAATGCCTAATGCAAAACTTTCATAGCTTGGTGTGTATTTATATTTTCTTTTGCCTTTGTATTTTCTTGTTGTAGTTCCCATATCAAATCCAAAAGTAGGAATATCAAACCAACCTACAAAAGAAGAGGGACTTGGTGAGGGTGAAGGGCTTGGACTTGGGCTTGGTGAAGGTGACATACTTGGGCTTGGTGAAATAGATGGACTTGGTGAAGGTGAAGGGCTTGGATAAGAACTCGGACTTGGTGAAAAAGATGGACTTGAAAAACTTGGACTTTTTGAAGGGCTCACTGAAACCCAAGATGAAGAAACTGAAGTTGAAGGAGAAGAAAAACTTGAGAAAGATGGAACTCTTGAAGCCGATGGGCTTGAAAAACTTGGTGTTCTAAATTTAAAAGAAGAAGATAATCTTCCTGCACCCGAAACTATAACCCCTGTTCCAACATCTGTTGTCATAGGTGTTGTTAATAAATTAATCTTTTCAGATGTTCCAAATTGAATATTGGGATATCTTGTTTGTTGAATATCTATGTAGTTTTTAACAGCACCTGAAATAATTCCTCTTTTTTCAGGGCTTGAAACTTCACCTATTCTTGTCAACATATTTGGTAAATCTGTAATTGCCTTTTCTTGTCCAGTTCGAGGTTGAAAAGTCCATTTTCCTGTTGAAACATCTGTTCTAATTTCAAATGCACCCGCAACCTTTTGTGCTGTGCTTTCAGTTAGCTTTTGGGTTGGAACTGCTTGTCCACCAACCTGAGAACTTGTTGTTGTTTGAGATTTAAATCCAAATGGTCTTTCACCAACCATTAAATCAGGCAAATCTGGTCCGTGTATATCATATAGGTTAATATAACTTGTTCCACTTTTAACTTGAATTAATCCAGTTTCAGGAGTCCATTTAACATTTGCTCCTCTTAATTTTAAATTTGTATAAATTCTCTCTGCTTCTCCTATTGCTTTATCTCTTACTAACTTATCAATATCACCAACCTCTCTATTTATGCCTTTTGCACTTCTTATTGTAACACTTCCATAATATCTTTCAGTTCCTCTCCCTATAACCGCATTTGTAAGCCCACTAAATGTAAATTTTGGTTTTGTTCCACCATAATAACTTGCTCCTGTTTTTTGTATATCTTGAACCAACCAATTTTGAGCTTCTTTTGTCATTCCACTTGCAGTAAATGATTTGGATTTAGTTAAATCCCATTCTCCGCCTGGAACTTTGGTTTTATAAGTTGTTCTTAATGCATTTGTTGTTGCACTTTCTAACATTTGTAAATTTTCAGGCAAATATTCGCCCTTAAAATGTTTATAAAAACTATAACCAACTTTTGTATCTGGTTGGAAACCTCTCACTGATAAATCTGTTGTTGAAGCTCCAACATTAAAGTTTTTTGGATAGCCAAATTCCCATCCTGTTGGTGTTTTAGTTACAATCGGCTTTCCAAAAACTTGAAAAGAACCATATTCTGTTTTTCCTTCAGGAGTTTTAGTAATTGTTTCATATCCTAAATTTCCTGTTGCACCCATTGTATATAATGTAAAACCTGCAATCTCTCCCCCTGTTTTAGTCCAAAATTCTGGTTTAAATTGTGTTGAAGTATATTCATTAACTTTTGCAGAACCATAAAATCCAACTAAACCTCCAATAGCAACGCCTTTTAAAACTTGAGAAGTTACTGGCAAAGTTGCAGAAGTATAAGCAAATCCCCTTCCAATTGCAGGAGTTATTCCTGCAAGTTCTAATCCATATAATTCAGTCCATATTTTTGTTCCAGTTGCTCCTGCAACTGCTGTTGTTAAAAATATCTTCTGAGCGGTATTTCCACCCTCATATAAATATTGAAATCCTGTTTTTGTATCCCATTTGGGAGAAGTATAAAATAAACTTGTTGTTCCTGTTCCAGTATCAATCTTTTCTTCAGTTTTTATTCCAGCACCCCATAATTTAAACTGCCCTTGTTTGTAAGTATTATATTTTTCGGCTTCGGTGTAACCAATAGTATTAACATCTCGATTAAATGCTTCAACCTTTTTAATTTGCCATTCCGCAGTAAGTTTATCCAATTCTCTTTGTCTTATTGACTCTTGAGAACCGCTCCAAGAAGTCCATAATGGAACTCCTTCTTGCCTTTTTATAGTTGAAGAAACGGATTCACCAATAATTCCATAAGGAGTAATTCCCCAAGCAGTATTCCAAGTTTCTTTTGCAGTTCCCCATAATGTTGTGGGTTTAACATCTGCCATTGTTGGTGCATTTCCCGCTCCATAAGTAAAAGTGGGGGTTAAATCTGTTCTTGTTCCTCTTTGATTAATATTTGTTCCACCAGTATCCATTGCACTTATATTTGAATAATATTTTGTTTGGATATCTGCTTGTGTTTGTCCCGTGTATGGTTTTGCTTCACCCCAAGTTCCAGTAGTTTTATCATAAGTTTTTACAGTTGCCTGATTCATATCTCCTGTATTGGTTGCAGTATTTGTAATTGTTCCCCCCTGTCCCGAAGCTGAACCACCAGAAGTAAAACTTGCGTCAACAACTTGTCTTGCAGGAGTTACACCCGAACCGCCACCAGAACTCCAAGCTCCTTTTCCTGTAACAGTGACATAACCACCACCTGTTGGTGTTCCTGATTTATCGGTTGTTACAACATCAATAGAACGAACTGCTGTTGTTTCTCTTGCAACAGGTGTAGAAGTTACAGTTGGTTCTTTTTTAAACCAAGTTGAAGGTTTATTCCATACCATCTTTTTTTACAATCTCCTCATGTTTTTTAAAATAAAATTTAAATGTAAATATATTATTAAAATTAATATTTACAACCTTATAAATGTTTATAAAATTAAAAATAAATAGAGGGATAAAAAGGTTTATTAAGTTGAGGTTTTTAACTAATTAAAGGGGAAATAGGAAAAATGGCGGGTTATAGAAAAGATTATGGTTCTGAAGAATTCGATAAAAATATGATTTGGGACTTGAGGCAAATTTATGCTGTTGATATTTTAGGGCAGACATTAAAAGATATTAAAATGGCAAGGGATATTGATAACTTCCCAATCTGGTTTAAATTATTAAAAAGAGATTTGGCTACTGAAATAAATCATAAATTAGATAAATTAGAAAAACCCCTCGTTAAAGAATTTATAAAAGCAACAGAACAGATTATAATTAAAAATAAAAATGCTTATCAAAAAAATCCTTGTTCATCTGAAGAGTTTCAAGCAGTAGAAGAAGCTTTATGCGAACTTGAAATGTATTTAAAACAGCTAATGGAAGAACACGGAATGTTTGGGCAGAAAGAAGAGGATATTGGGTTGTAAAAATGAACGAACTAATAAACTTTTTTAATGAATTAGTTTTTCCAATAATATTTTTAGGAGGCATAGGATTGGAATTAATCTTAATTTCAAAACTAATAAAATAAAATGGTATTAGTAACTAATAAACAATATTATCTTGACCCAAGATTAAAAGATAAATTAGATTTAATGATTAAGCGAATGGAAGTTGGAAAAGATAATTTAGTTCTGGTGGATGGAGATGAGGGTGATGGTAAAACAAACATGAGTATGGGTGTAGGATATTATATCGCCCATACTTGTAATCGTGCTTTTGGTTTAGAAAATATATTTTTTGATTTAGATAAGTTAATTGACTTTGCTATTAAAACAAAAGAACAAGTTATTATATGGGATGAAGGTGCATTAGGTGGACTCGCATCTGAATGGTGGAATAAGAATCAAAAAAAATTTATAAAATTATTAATGATAGCTCGTAAGCGTCAGCACTTCTGGATAGTTAATATCCCTAAATTTTTTAAATTAAATGAGTATTTTGTTATCGATAGAAGTATTGGGTTAATTCATGTTTATATGCGCGGAGGCATAGAGCACGGAAGGTTCGTATATTTTAATCAAACACAAAAAGAGAAATTATGGGAAGATTGGAAGAAGACACATATTAGGAGTTATAAAAAATGGTGGAGCTTTCACGGGACATTTGTGATGTTTTTAGAAAAAAAGAAATTTGAAGAGATTATAAGTGATGCAGAATATAATAAGAAAAAAGATGAAGCGATTTTGAGTATCGCAAAAGAAGAAAAAGAGAAAGTTAATGAGGTGGATATTGAGATGAGAAAACAATATATAAAATTATATATGACATTGCACCCAGGTGCATCACGAAATACTATGAGCAAAGAAACAGGCATATCTCTTGATGTTATACGAAGAACTTGCGAGAAAATGCAGGAAGAGGCTCGAGCACAGGCAGATGCACCTGCCCCTCTGCTCACGAGCTAAGGCTCGTGGGATAATATAAAATTTAGGGCATACCTAAAAAAATAAACTAAATTACAATAGTAAGCTACCCAAATTAAGCCTCATTAAGCCCTATAATTACTAAAAATGAAGAAACAATATAAATGGATTAAAGACCCTGCAAAGAAAGATAACAAAAATCATAGTATTTTTTATCAAGAATATAGAAAGGTATGGGAAGATGTTAATGGAAAAATTCCAAAGGGTTTGGTTATTCATCATATAGATGGTAATATTTATAATAATAATTTAAATAATCTAAAACTTATGACTAAACAAGAACACGATTTACTACATAATTATGGACATAAAACAACTAATATATAGCAACCTCCCAAACACCAGAAAGGAATGGATTTGGTTTATGCTGTTACTATTAATAGTAGTAACATTAGGTCTGGTTGCTTTTAACCAGTATATGGCTATTTCATACAAGGCACACTTAATTTTAAACCCGTGTTCGCTTTGTGAAACTTATGAGAAGTATTCCCAAACTGGAATTAATTTTAGGATTGAGGATATTAATTTAACACCAACGAATTATACAAAATATACTATTACCCCCTTAAAATAATAACAAATAAATAAGGCTATACTACTAATAGTATATTTAGGAGTTTTACTGCCCACTAATAGTATAATAACTTATTTTAACCCCTGAACTTTTGATATAATAAAATTAATTTTGTCATTAATTAATGCCAAATTAATCTCTCGTTCTACAATTTGAGTGGTTGGTTGCTTTTTATCTTTTGGCTTTTCAGTATCGCTGTCCGCCTCATCAACATAAGCTTCGGCAGTATATTTTTTTCTATCAGCTTCTTCAGCTTCCTCATCATCATCTCTATCTTGATTCTGCTTTTTAAGTTCAGCTAAAAGTTCAGCATCTGTTTTTCTTGACATTTTATTTCTTTGACTTCTTGCCTCTTCCTCTTGCCATTTCAGCTGAGCCGACAGTTATATAACCATCTTCACTTGTTCCACAAAAATAAAGGTGTTCCTTATCCCTCTTAATGTTTGTTTTTAATAATATTTTTTTTGTCATTTTTTAAACCTCCTTTCATTTTATCTTCTGATTTTAATTCCTGTAAAAAATTATCAAGCTCAGGATTCTCAATTATTTTAGGTTGCTTTTTAATTTGAATATAAAGTCCTAAAAATAAAATAAATAATAATACCTGGAAACAGAAATTTCCAACAATAGATATTTTAGCACCAATATTTAAAGCCACCCAACTTATTTTAGCAGAAATTGCTGAACCTACCAAACTAATTCCTAATAAAATACTTGCATACTTATAAAAAGTATCCATACTAATTCCATTAAAATTTAATAAGTTCATTTTACATTGCCACCTGGCTCATCCCTGAGCCCTCTTGGAAACCTGCTAAAAAAAAGTAATAAAGTAACCTTTCCTCGTCCCTGTTTATTTTATTTTTAGTTTTAGCTTTTTCTAAAAGTTCTATAAATTTTAAATTACATCTTTTTAAATCTTCTCCCATTTTATTTTTTTCTCAACATTTAATTTTGATTATTTTTTTTATTTCTTCTTTTAATTTGCAAAAGTTCTCTTTCCTTTTGTTTAACAACAATTTTATCTTTTAATTCTTGCATCAAAGCATCTAAATCAGGCAAAGAAATCATTTTTTCTTGCATAACTGCTTTATTAAAATAACCTTCTGCACTTGCAAACCATCTTTTAAATTTAAGATATTCTAATTGAGTAATAGTTGGCTTACAAACTCTCCATTCTCCTTCTCCTTTTTCATTAAAATCATATACTTTTGCAATAGGAATAGAATTATCTTCACAGAATTTTAATGTTTCTTGTAATTTTTCTCTAACTTCTTGTAACTTCTCCCTTCCAACATTACTTAAATATCCATACCCATTATCTTGCATATGTTTTATTAAAGCAAGAAAATGTTCAGACATAAAATCATCAACTGATAATGCTCTTCTATCATTAAAATCAACACTATGAAAATCAATCAAATGTTGTGCTATTTCTTTTATGCTTATTTTCTTAATATTCCAATCTTGTGTAGTCATTTTTACAATTCCAATTTATCTTTTTTGTTTTCTACTCTTTCTATAAACAAATCTTTCAATTCATCATATCTTTCTGTTTGAATAATATAATTTGAAATACTATCAGCAATTTGTTTCATTTGTTCCGTAGTAACTGAAAGAATTTTATTTGATAATCCATATTCAAATTGTTTTTCCATTAATTGAGTAAGCATTTTGTTTGCTTCTTTTAAATTTTTATCAGATTTAATTAAAGAAACTCTTGCTTCATATAGATATTTAAAAATAGTTTTTTGAATAGAACTAAATTTACTTTTTATTGCTTCACTTAATTCTGGTGTGGAATTTTTCATTAATTTTGGTGTAATATCTGCGATTCTTTTGTGCTGTTTAACTTCTGATAATGCTTGTTCTCTTGCTTTTGGAGAACTTATGTTTGTTAAATCTTCTGCTTGAGAAATAGTTATTTCTTTTTCTATAACTGCATTTCTTATTTCCTTATCTTTTATTTCTATAAGTTTGGGGACTTCTTTTAATTCAATTTTTCCTTTTCTAACTTGTTCTTTAATTTCTTCATCTGCTTTTTTATAAGCAGTTAATTGTTTTCCTTGACTTCTAACAGCAGAACCACCTACTTCTGAATTATCTTTTTTCTTTTCATTAATCATTATTTCAGCCAAATCTTTTTGTTCTTTTTTATCTTCAATTGAAGAAAGAAGTATTGCTTGGGTTTTTGATAAAACATTTTCATCTGTTCTTTTCAAAGCACTTCCTTTATGAGTTTTTTCAACTTTATCAAATAAATCTTTATCCAATTTATCATGAACTGAAAGATGTTCTTGAATAGAAGTTACAGGCATAACTTCTCCATTTTTATTAAGCCAAGAAGAAATATGACGAATTGAACCTGCTTCTTCTAATTGTTGTGAAGATTTTTTTCTGCCTAAACTATCTTTATCATGGGTGTCCGGTTTCCGAACAGCCATCTTTTTTAACCATCCTCTAATAGTAACTAAATTCTCAACATTTTCTTTAAAATCATCATTTCTTTGGGTGAGGTTTTCAATAACCATACCTCTTAATGCTTTATCATCATTATAATCGTGTATAACACATTCCACCTCAAAATCCTTTCCATATTCTTGTTTTAATGCTTCTTGTCTATGATGTCCATTAACTAAAAAATATTCTGTGCCTCGTTTAAAAACGGGAAATGCTCCCATTAATCCCAGTTCTTTTATATTTGCTCTAATTCTATCCACCTGTTCTTGTGATAATTTCCCTTGATGTATTTCCTTTTTAAAAGGATTGGGTTTTAATTGTGATAATTTTAGTTTCATAGTTTTATCCTCTAATTTCTTTTGGTTTTGTTCTCTATTTAAATATTACTTTTCCTTATTTTTATTATAAATTATTAATTCAGCATGTTCTTTTGAGATTAAATTTATAATTTCCTCCCTTGTTTTTCCTGAAAATATTTCACCAAATCCACTCAACCGTTCTTTAAAATAAACTTTTAAACCTTGTTCTTTTTTAAAATTATACATATCTTTCGCCAACCTTCTATCGCTGAAAGTCCAGATTGCTATTCCGTCAACGACTTTAATTTTATAAGCAACCTCACCATAATTTGGTGTGGAATATTTTCCTGCGAATCCTTCTGGTTCTGTTCCACCCATCATTTGTTCTCCCATTTTATTTCCCAGCACCAAATTTATTTATTAACCTTCCAAAAAATCCAGGTGGTTCAAAAGAAAATTGTATGTAGGCATTTACACAATCAGAACAATTTTTACAAAGAGAATAGTTTTTTCCATCTATTTTTATAATATTCCTAATCGGCACGGGTTTCATACATCTGTCGCAAACAATCGCCATTTTTACTTACACAAAAGCCCTACAATCGCTTTTCAGCGAGGGTTATTAGGTTTTATACCCCCCGATTTTTTATCAATTATTTCTGTAAAATAAAACCTTAAAACAATAAATCTATAAAAAAATATGGCAAAATAAGAACTTATAAAAAAGCAAGTTGCCATTATTGAAATGCTATCAACACCAAAAACAAATAAAATAAAGTATAACCCGAAACCAATTAAAACATTTATAATACTAATCATAATCATATTCAACAATAAATTTGTAAATGTTTCTTTTGGCATTTTATCCTCACGGAGCAGTTCCTGATGGCTGAACACTTCCAGCATTCTCCGAAACTTTAATTAAAATTTCTCCAGCTTTATCAACAGTTCTATTAAAAAATTGGGAAGCTAAAATAAAACCGACTATAAAAAATATAATCATGCCACCTAACATTATATAGGGAAGATATTTATCCGCCCAACTTTGAGTTTCCTTTGTTGCAGTATCAACAATATTAACAGAAGCATCTCTGAAGTCAGCGGGAGCAATTTCAAACAATGCCTTCTCGTTATGCCAGTTGATTTTACAAATTGGAACTAATATTTTGGGGTCATCATCTTTTCGCCTAACAAAAAATCCTTTTCTGCCAAAAATATCCATTAAGTCGTCGGTTGTCGCCTCAAGAATTATTCTATTGTCGTCGGTTTTAATACAATTTTCATTGCCATAATCCCATAAACCAAATATAGTAGTCTTCTTTTTAAAAATTCCAGCCCTTAATGAATTAACACCAACCTTTCCGTTTCCATAACTTAATAATTCTAAACAATTCCATCTTAACTTTCTATTTTTTTGAACCTTTAATAAAATAAAAACACCAATTGTTAAAATTATTGTCATTACTAACCAGAATAATCCCGACGATAACCAGCCCATCATCGTGCCACTGATTCCACCAAAATAATCTGTTATAGCCATCTTTTTTAATCACTTGTCCTCTTATTAATAAGAATAGACGGATAAAGAGTATTTAAAGGTTTTTATAATGCTTCCCCATAATTGCCTTTTCAAAACCAATCCCCTTAGGAAATATTTTAATCCAAAGGTATCCTATGCAAAAGCCACCAACAATTAACAATAAGTCATAAAGTAGTGTTTGTATCATTTTAATATGCGTCTTCTATACTATTATACGCAGGTTATGTTTTAATTACCTTAAAGGATTAAATTAAAACCTGCGTTTTTAAGTATCCTCCCACATCATATTTACTAAATCATCTGGGCGAATATGAGAATAAATTTGAGTAGTTGCTATTTTGCTATGCCCTGCTAATCGCTGAACTGCTAAACTACTCCACTTCTTTTTTACTAAATAATGAGTTATACCTGAATGTCTTAATGAATGAAAATGTAAATCTTTATTTAAAATTTGTTTTGCCATATCTTTAAATTTGGTTTGCAAAGCTCGAACACCACATTTAATAGGAATATTTTTTAATCCTTTCATAATTTCAGGGGCAATAGGTATATCCCTATCCTTTGCACCTTTGCTTTGTATAATATGAATTATTTTAACTTCTTTATCTATATTTTCGGGTTTAAGATTAGTTATTTCAGATATTCTCATTGCTTCATAAAATCCAAGAGCAAAAGCAAATTTGTGATGTGGTTTCTTTGTTGCATTAAGAATTTTAATTAATTCTTCTTCAGTTATTGTATCAGGTAATTTTAGTCCTTTCATTTCCTCGCCTCCCTATTTATAAAATTTATTTGCATTGTTCTTTTTCTCCTAAAGTTTTTAAAAGTCCTTTTCTGCTGATTATATCTTTTGATATTTCTTTAAGCGTAGCATCTCTATTTTTATTATTTAATTTAATTCCATTAACTATAACCTCACCACCAACAATAAAAGTTAAATTTGGTTGTTTCTCAATCTTCTCAATTATCTTTTGTTTTTGGGTTTGAAGGGCTTTTTCAATAATTTCTTTAATATCAATATCTCTTCTACAATAAGGGCATCCAATTCCAGTAACATGAGCCATATCACTTCCAACTACTTTCATTAATGTTTCCAAATCTTCGTCTTCAATTATCTCTTTTTCAATTTTTACCATAATAATCTCCACATTTTAACTTTTCTTCTCTTGTAAAATCAAAATCTTTAAAATTATTTCCCCTCAAATTCTCATAACAACTAAAATCCGAATCATATGCCCAAACATATAACTTCTTAAATTCCATATTATTATTTTCACAAAAACTAATTGCTATTCTTTTAAAACAAAGTCCTTCACTTGTTTTTCTCCAAGTATTTGTGTTTGATTCTCCTGAAATTAAAGTAAACACTAATAATGTAAAAATAAAACCTCCAACAATTACTAAAATAATTAGTATTGTATTTAATATATATTTATTTCTAAATTCATTATTTTCCATCTTTTTCTCCTAAAGTTTTTAATCTCTCAAATCTTATTTGTGCTCTTTTTAATTTAATTAACTTTAAAGCTCTTTTACAATTCCCAGTATATAATCCATTTTTAATACTATCTTCTATTAGAGTTAAAGATTTTTCAGATTCTCTTAAAATAGATAAATTATTCATCTTCTTCTCCTAATACTTTTAAAATCTCTGAATATAAAAATCCAATTGAAAATATTAAAATTAAGTGTAAAAAAAACCAACTATCAAAATATTCTTCAACTAACATTTTTTTTCTCCTAAAGTTTTTAAAATATCTAATATTTCTTTCCATTGAATAACATATTCTCTTGCTCCTTCTTTATAAGTAATCCAAAATGTTTTATCTTGTAGTTTCTCAATCTCCTCAATTATCTTTTGTTTTTGGGATTGAATACCTTTAAGTTCTGCTTTCTTTTCTAAGTAATGATGCCAATTTTCTGATAATTTAAAATTATAAAGTTCTTCTCTACCTTCAGCAAATTCATTTGTAAATTCTGGATGATGAGTTTCAACTGATTTTAAACAATCTATTTCTATTTGTTTTATTTCTTCAATTATTTTATCTTTGGTTATCATTGTTTTTCTCCTCCAGCATTTCTTTTTTAAGTTCTTTTAAGGCTTCTATTCTTTCATTCAAATTATTTAATATCTGTGCAATTCTATTACCAAAGTTTCTAAATGCTAACTTATTTATTTCTTTTATTTGTTCTTCATTGATTAAAAATTGGTTCATTTTACTACCTCTAAGAAATCTACATTTCTTGTATTTACTAAAATTAATCTTCCGTCTTTTAATTTAAAGTGAGTAAATTCTCCTTGAACTATTGAACTTGTTATTACATCTTCAAAAGTTTTCTTATTACCATTAGAGAATGTAATTATTTCTGTAACTATTTCCCCTTCTCTTTCTATTGAACTTTTATTTGATTTCATTGTATTATTACCTCTTGTTTTTCTTCTGGGATTATTCCAAGTTTTTTCATCCAACATCTTTATAAAATCAGCAGTTGCTTGTTGATAACCTTTAAGTTCTCCTTGTTTGTAATTTAATAAATTCTCTGTATCTTTTTTAGGAATATCTTTATTATTTATTATCTTTTCAATTTCTTCTTTGATTTTATTTGTTTCTTTTTCTCTAAGATATTTACTTATTTCAGTTGATGTTCCATCAATTACTTTTAGTCCTGTCATTGTTTTTCTCCTAAAGTTTTTAAAAGTTCTTTCTTAACATCCTCTACTTGTGATTTATATAA
>Ga0315273_10001264_pt1 | contig 28544 bp, 18 predicted proteins | sample YL17G02_0_MG_FD_205753 | JGI IMG/M metagenome (GOLD analysis project Ga0315273, IMG submission 205753) | Sediment microbial communities from Yellowstone Lake, YNP, Wyoming, USA - YL17G02_0 | ecosystem: Environmental > Aquatic > Freshwater > Lake > Sediment | place: USA: Wyoming | collected... | reverse complement strand
CCCGGCGGCGCAAGAGCTTGCCTACCTTGCTGAGTCGCACCCGGTTCGCGAGATGCCCCGCGATGAACTCCCGGTGCGTCTCGCAGACGGCCCATCCCTCTCCCCGGGGGCGGCCGGTCTCGGGCTGCGTGACCTCCACCACCGCCGCCACCAGGGCGTCGTCGAGCGCGCCGATCCCGTGGCTGGCATCCGCGCCATGCGCCCGCGCCGCGGCCAGGTACCGCCGGACCGTCTTCACGTCGAAGCCCAGTTGCTTGGCGATCCGCTTCTTCGGGATGCCGAGCAACCAGAGCCTGAGAACTTCCTTGACCTCCAGCATCGTGACCTCGCGAAATGCCATCGCCGCCCTCCTTGGGGAGGGCGATCCTGGCTGCTTGGTCACGCCGATGGGGGAGGCAATCCTTCTGCAAATCTCCCCGTCCCCGGGGGGGAATCCTTCTGCAAATCTCAGCCGGCCGGGGTCCCTACCTTCTGCAAATCAGCAAAGTGGCCGGTCGGTCAAGCGTGGTTCTCCCCGTTGCCGAGCTGCAGGAGCGTCGCAGTCAGCAAGATTCTTGTCACGGGCCGACGGGCGTAACCAACAGCGAGCTGTCTCAATCGACTATTCGCGCTCCTGAGGCGCATGGGTTGTTGTCCGTTGACGGGCCGCAATCGGTTACACGAGGTCACCGTCCTGCGCCCTACGCGCCTGGCAGGCCTCTCCGTCCGAGCCGCGGTCACCGCCTCTGGACAGCTGCTGTTTGCCAAGTCTCCGTGGCCTTCTGGCCGCCGACCGAAATTGGTAGGCGCTAAATCCTGGCTCGAGCCGCCGCGAGAGTGGCTTCGACAAGGCCCGCGTCGGTCTCGCCGGCGGTGCGTCGAGCCGCGCCGCGGCTCGCTTGGTAGGTCGAGCCATCCCGCCAGATGGCGTACATGATCCCGGACATCTTTCTGGCGAGAGCTATGATCGCGACCTTCTTGCCTTTTCGCTTCTCGACTTCCTGCGCCCACCGCACCATCGGGTCGGCTTTGAACCAGCGTCGGGCGACCCAGCATGCCTGCACCAGTACCCAGCGCATCTGCGAAGAGCCTGCCTTGGTGATCGACGTGACGTGCTTCCGATCCCCGCTGGAGTGCTCGCCGGGAACCAATCCCAAGTACGACTCCAGTTGGTGAGCACTGGAAAAGCGCGCCACATCGTCCACCGTCGCCGAGAACCTCATCGCCGTGACTGGGCCGACTCCCGGCACCGTCATGAGGCGCTGGCATGTGGCATCCGCCTTGGCCAGCGAGCTCAACTCCTGATCGGCCTGTCCAATCTGAACGGTCAACTCCTCGATGCTGGTCAATAACCTGTCCACGAAGGCGGGCCGAGTCTTCACAGTCTCCCGAATTCGCATCGGCAGGGTGTGGATGTCGCCGGAGGGAAGGCGCCTGGCCTCTGCTCGCACCCAGCCCCTCTGATCCCGCCGCCGCCAAAGTGATCCATTCGCCGTTTTCAAACTGATCCACCGATATCGCTCGGAAGTTGCCCGGCTGGGCGGCCGGAGCTTCCGCTGGAGGATGCTCGGAATGGATCAGGTGTACGTGGTTCGGCACAAGGTGAAGGTGGAGGGGCTGTCGGCGCGGGAGGTGGCCCGGCAGTTCGGGATTTCCCGCAACACGGTCCGGCGGTACGTGGAGGGGACCGCCGTTCCCGGCCGGCGGCGGGAGCATCCGGGCGGGCCGCAGGCCCGCCTGGATGTCCTCCGGCAGCGGCTGGGGGCGCTGCTCGAGGAGTCGCCGAGGTGGACGGGCGGCAAGCAGCGGCTCACGGCCACCCAGCTCCACCGGATGGTGCTCGGCGAGGGGCACCAGGTCGGCGTGACGCTCGTGAAGGAGTTCGTGGCCGAGTGGAAGCGGCAGCGACAGGAGGTGTTCGTGCCGCTCGTGTACCGGCCCGGCGACCTCGGCGAGGTGGACTTCTTCGAGGTGCTCGTCGACGTGGGAGGGAAGCGCCGGAAGGCGTGGATGTTCCTGATGCGGCTCATGCATTCGGGGCGCGACTTCGCCTGGATCTACGACCGCCAGGATCAGGTCTCGTTCCTCGACGGGCACGTTCGGGCCTTCGAGCATTTCGGCGCCGTGCCGCTGCGGCTTCTTTACGACAACCTGCGCTCGGCCGTGGCGAAGGTGCTCGTGGGCTCCGAGCGAAAGCTCACGGCACGGATGGAGGCGCTGGCGGCGCATTACCTCTTCGAGCCGTGCTTCGCCCGGCCGAGGACGGGCCACGACAAGGGCGGCGTGGAGGGCCGGGGCAAGGGCATCCGCTGGGAGCACCTCGTGCCCATCCCCTCCGGGGAGAGCCTGGAGCAGGTGAGTCGCCTGCTCGTGGAGCGGCTCGACCGAAGGGCGGCCGAGAACCACGACGCCGAGGGACGGCTCATCGTCGAACGCTTCGAGGACGAACTGGGCCGGATGCTGCCGCTTCCCGGGCGGCCCTTCCGGCCGCATCGCCTGGCGTTGCCCACCGCGTCGCGTCGCTCCCTCGTGAAGGTGGAGGGGGCCGTGTACTCGGTTCCGTGCGAGTGGGCAGGGCTCGACGTCACGGTTCACATCGGCGCGGCCGAGATCGAGATCGTCGGCCCCACCGGCACGGAGACGTACCCTCGCCTCCGGTTCGGCCAGCGCGCCGTGCGCTACCGGCACTACATTCGCGAGCTCGCTCGCAAGCCCCAGGCGCTCCGACAGGTTGCCGACGAATTGCTCGGCGAACTCGGAGAGCCCTTCTCGACGGCGTGGCGGCTCCTCGTGGACGAGCAGGGACCCAAGCAGGCGGCCCGCGCCTTCGCCCAGGTGCTGAAGGGGCTCGAGCGGCACGGCGAGAAGGTCGTGGGCGAGCGGATCTCCGCCGCGCTGGATCGTGGCGAGCCGCTCCACCTCGCCCTCGTGCAGCCCCCTCGCGAGACGGCCGTCGCCGAGGACGGCCTGCCGTCGAGCCTGCAGGGCATCGACGTGGCGGCGGCTTCCGCCGCCGACTTCGACGTGCTCCTCGGGGGTGGCCGATGAGTCGGGACGCCGTCGTTGGCGACGTCATCCGCTCCCAGGCCCGGACGCTAAAGATGCCGGGGCTCGCGCGGGCCTACGAGAGCCTGGGGCGCGAGGCCCGCGAGGAGCACTGGACGCACGAGGAGTACCTCCACGAGGTTCTCGCCGCAGAGGTGGCCTCGCGTGCCGAATCGGCGGTGCGGAACCGCGTCCGCGATGCCCGCTTCCCGGAGCCGAAGACGCTCGACACCTTCGACTTCCAGGCGTCCGAGGGCGTCGATGCCGCCCAGGTCGCGGCGCTCGCCCGCGGCAAATGGATCGAGAGCGCCGAGAACATCATCCTGGCTGGCCCGATCGGAACGGGGAAGACCCACCTCGCCATCGCACTCGGCCTGGAGGCCGCTCGCCAGCGCCGGCGCGTCGCGTTCTGGCGAGCCGCGGACCTCGTGCGCGTGCTCGTGGAGGCCCGCGACAAGCGAGAGCTCTCCCGCCTCCAGCGGCGCCTCGGCCGCGTGGACCTCCTCGTGCTCGACGAGGTGGGCTTCGTTCCCTTCGACCGCGAGGGAGGGGAACTCCTCTTCAACCTCGTCGCCGACCGCTACGAGCGAAGGTCGGTGCTCGTGACGAGCAACCTCGCGTTCGGTGAATGGCCGAAGGTCTTCGGAGGCGACGAGAAGCTCACCACCGCACTCCTCGACCGCCTCGCCCACCACGCCACCGTCATCACCACCAAGGGCAAGAGCTTCCGCATGCGCCGTCGTCAGGAAGCCACTGCCTCGCCAGGAGGACCGAAGAAAGGTTAGGCTTCACACCGTCGCCCCGTGGATCAGTTTCACTCCGGCGCGGTGGATCACTTTCAGAGCGGCGGAACCACCCTCACTGTGTTGACGAGCTTGGTCCTGCACTCCACCAGCCCATCGCGCATGCCGCACATCGTCTTGCGGTCCCGCGCTCCCTGAGAAGGGATGTGCACACTGGGGAGGTCGATGCGGCATGACACCTCGCTCAGTACCCTGGCGTCGGCCTTGTCCGTCTTCACCCCCCGTGCGCCAACGCCGAGAGACTTCACCAGGAGCCCAGGCACAACGCGCACCTGGTGACCTGCCGCAATCGCCGCATCCGCAATCGAGAAGGATTCCGTACAGGTCTCCATCACGACCCGGCTCGGCGGTCTTCCAGCCACCCATCTCTTGAGTGCGGCCGTCCGTATCCGCCGCTCCAGCAGGATCGTTCCCTCCGGGGTCCGGACGCAGACCTGCGATTCCTTCCCACCAAGGTCGATGCCAAAGTGTTCCATGGTCTTCTCCTCTCGACTGCGCCTCCGGCGCAGCCTCTATAGAGGGAGGAACCATGCCACCGCGTGCGTGATCGGAGCCGGCCACTTCATCAAATCTGTTACCTCGAACGCGTGCGCGTGACGTGGCCCGCGCGCATCATCGGTTGTCGGACGCCACATCCGCCTTTCGCTGGGCGTCCATGGAGCTGGATCAAGCCCAGAGCTGTTGGCGGAGGGCCAGCTTCTCGATCACCAGATGGCGTCGAGAGCGCATGGCCGAGAAGAGCGTCGGCAGAAGGGCTACGAGGAGGCCGAGCATCGAGCCGGGGAGAATCCCGGCCCGTGAAAGAATCGTCAATGATTTCGGTGCGGGCGGAGTCTTGGCTAGGGACAGGAGCCGGGCCAGCAGGCCCGGGGACAACGTTAATGCACGTCCTCGTAGTATCCGCGCAGCTGCCAGTTGAACTTGCGCGGCGGGTTGATGCGATACATCGGCAGGTAATCGGCCGTGCGGGTCCACACCACGAAGTCGGCACTGGCGCAGGCGCGCATCTGGTTGTAACGATTCTGGATCGTGGTCTGGGATTCGCCGCGCTGCTGTTTTGCAAAAAGCGCGAACTTGAGAATCGCTCCAACATCCAGACAATGCGCCATGTTGCCGTAGTCGTATCCGGCATCACCGATCAGTTCCCCGGTGAGATAACGCGGGAATACCAGTCCAGCGTATTGCGGATGCACGAGAGCCGCATCGTAGAATGCATTTGCGTTCAGCCAGTCCGCGTAACGGCTGGCCTGCGCGAGGACTTCGCTGCTGTTGCTGATCTCGTAATATCGCCGGGCGGCCTGGAAATAAAGCGCACTCATCCACGGTGAGTTGGTCAGGTTGGTTGGTGTGGTACCTCCCGGCCCGCCGCCTTCATGCTGGGTATAGGTCACGAGCGGCGCGCCGACGCTGCCGGAAGCCACCGTCCACTGGTTGACCAGTGCCGCTGAGCGAGTGAGCGCAGCCGCCTCGCCCGTCATTTCGTACCAGGCCACCGCGGCCTCGAGGGCGAATGCGAGCTCGCGCTCGGTCCACATCGAGGCGTTTGGCTGGAAGTCGTTCGGCCATTCCCGGATCCATGAATCGTAGATCCGCCGGGCGATGGGCCGGTACTGCTGATCGCCGGTCGCCTTCTCGTAAAGCACGAAGGGCGTGACGTATCCATATTTCGTGTCGCCGCTACCCTTGGGCGTGAAGATGCCCTGGGCGTCGATGTGGGCGCGATAGAAAGCGAAGTCCACGAGGAACTGGTCGCGCCAGCGCGTGTTGCCGGTCATCTCGAAGAGGCGGTAACCGACTGTCGCGCGGTCGAACAGCCACGGCTCATAGGTCGTGTCGGTGTAGTCCCAGCGGCCCTGGTCCGAAGTGAACGCGTCCGTCACGGTGTGACCGCCGAAATTCCAGTTGCGGTTCCAGGTCTCCGCAAAATTCAGCAGATTCGCCAGCACATCGTCGGATGGCGGAGCGGTCACGGTGACTGTGGCGGTGCCAATCTCCGTTGGCGCTGCGACGCTGGTGGCCGTGACGACGTAGGTGCCGGCAGTGGCGGGTGCGACGTAGACGCCGGTGGAGGCGCCGATGGAGCCCGCGCCGGCGGGCACCGACCAGGTGACCGCAGTGGACTGGCCCGCGGTCGTGCCGGAGACGGTGGCGGAGAAGGTGCGGGTGCCGCCCGTGGTCATGGAGGTGGTGGTGGGCGATACGCTCACCGTGACCACCGGGGCGGCGGTGACCGTCACCGTCGCCGATCCGCTCTTGGTCGTGTCGGCAGCGCTGGTCGCCACCACGTGACAGGTGCTCGCCGAGGTGGGCGCCGTGTACGCGCCGGTCGACGAGACCGACCCACAGCTCGAGCCTTCCTGCACCGTCCAGATGACCGTGCCCACGGTGCTTCCGGTGACCGCCGCGGCGAACGTGAAAGAGCCGCCGGCCGGGACGGTGGCCGTGGGGGGATTCACCGCCACCGCCACCTGCCGAGGCGCGCTCGTCACATGCACGACACTCGTTCCGAAGCTCTTCACCGACGCCATGGCGCTGTCCGCGCGAACGTGGAAGGTGCCCTCGATCGCCGGGGCGGTGTAGAGCCCGGCCGCATCGACCATGCCACCGCCGGCCTCCGCAACCGACCAGACCACCGAGGTGTCCGAGGTACCGGTGACCTGGGCGCTGAACTGGAAGGTGGCGCCGGGCGCCACGCTGACGTCGATGGGCAACGTCTGCACGGTCACGGTCTGCCCGGCGGGCGGGTCGAGGACGGCACTCTGGGAGGAGGGAGCCCCGCAGGCGCTGGAGAAGAGGACGGCAAGGATCGAGACGAGAACCGGGCGGCGCGTCATGGATGGAAGACCTCCAGTAGACTTTCTGTGAATTCGTCGACCCGGCCCCTCCCGAATGACGAACCCCCGTGACCTTTGTACACCGCCGCGCATTGCCGCGTAAGACCCTGAAGAGGCAGAGTTTTTGCCTTCATATCCTCACATGAGGTCACATCTCGTCGCTTCACCCGCTCGCCACTCCAGTCCGCGGTCGTCGCTTGTCGTCGATATCGCCCCCCCGTCAACCCCCCCCCGAATGAACCCCCTCCTGGGGATGACTCGCTTCGGGCCCTTCCGCCCTTCACCCACTGCAGTCGCGTCTTGAGAAACTCCGCGGTTCCCCCGCGGCGGAAGGACGACGGCGACGATGACGAAGGGCTATCCGGAGACGCAGGGGCTCAACGACCCGGCCAACGAGCACGACAGCTGCGGCTTCGGGTTCGTTGTGGACATCGAGGGGCGGAAGTCCCACTCGATCGTCCTGCAGGCGCTGCAAGTCCTGCTCAACCTCGAGCACCGCGGGGTCTCCGGGGCCGAGAAGAACACCGGCGACGGGGCTGGCATCTTGCTGTAGACCCCGACGCCTTCCTTCGCAAGGAGCGCCTCCGCGAGGCCCGCGCCAAGACCGGTGCGCCACCGCTCGACGCCAGCGCCCCATCCAGGGACCGGACATCTCGACTTGGGCGGAAAGCGGACATCTCAACTTGGGCTTGACAGGTTGCCCTGGTCCGGGAGGAATCTGATGGGGCACGCCCGCCCCGAAGGGGGGGGCGGCGATCGGTACGTGCCCAGACGGCGGCCCTGCGCGTCGAGGGGTTCGAAGTGCTTTCGTGGCGCGCCGGCGCCCCGGAGCCCGGGCTCCTGCCGGTGGCCGCTGCGACCCGTCGCCTTCACGACGGGGAGGCGGTCGAGGTCCACACCAAGATGGGTCGGCGAGTGGTCTGCACTCCAGACCAGCGTGTAGATTCAAACCGCCTTTGGGGTCGGGTATCCGCAGTTAAAGAAGCTGGTTGCCCTGGTCCGGGAGGATCTGAACTGGGCCGATCGCCTCGGAAGGAAGGGGAGGCCATGCTCAAGGAGTTCCTGCGTTACGCGCCCGGGGTGAAGGGTGTGCTGCGTCGCCGCCACCGCCGTCACTTCCTGTCGGAGCAAGGGTACGCGTCGCACTACGGTGTCTACCGGAGCTTCGCGGAGGCGCGCAGCGACGCGCCGCCCTCGGCAGAGTTCGACCAGGTGGCGCTGGCCAGCGAGTACACGGATCGTCTGGAGCGGGTCTTCGCGTACGACTACCCGGTGATGCTGTGGCTCGACAAGGCAATGCGCGCGGGCGCGCGTCGCGTCGTCGACGTGGGCGGGAACATCGGCGTGCACTTCTTCGCTTACCGTCACTTCTTCGACTACCCACCCGACCTGGTCTGGACCGTCTGCGAGGTGCCCGCGATTGCCGAAGCGGGTCGAGAGATGATGCGTGACCGCGGCGAACCGGGCCTCGAGTTCACCTCCGAATTCACCCCAGGGCTCGTCGAACAGGCGGATGTGCTCATCTCCGCAGGCACGCTGCACTACATCGAGCAACCTCTGCTCTGGGATCTCCTCTCTGCGGCGCTGCGCTGGCCGGAGCACGTGCTCCTAAACAAGGTGCCGCTCTATCAGGGCGAGACGTTCGTGACGCTGCAGAACATCCGGCGCGGCTACGCGCCCTCCTGGGTCTGGAACCGCTCCGAGTTCCTCGGCGCGTTCCAGCGGCAGGGCTACCGGGCTGCGGACGGCTGGAGCGTGCCAGAGCGGCATTTCTGGCTACCAGGCCACCCGGAGCGCACGTTCGGCGCGTACTCAGGCGTGTACCTGCAGCGGTGTTGACGTAGCCGACGTTTCCACGTCGGCCGCGCCAAGTCCTGTCGCACGAAGACGCTCCGGCTCCACCCGCTCGAAAACTAGATCATCGAGCAGGCATGCCAATCGCTGAACGGCATGGAGCGCACGCAGGGGAACGGCGGAACGGTGGCGGCGGCGTGGTCCAGCTACCGGCGCACCGGACTTTGCTCACCTCTCCCGCCTCCTGACGTCCTCGATGAAGAACGCGTTCAGCCGAGGGAAGGGCACCGCCTCCGCCAGGGCCAGGAAGGTTCCCGTCCCGGCGATCTCCTCGGCGGCGCGCCAAAGTGCACCCCAGGCCGCCCGCGCCAGGGCCGCCCCCACGCTGATGCGGCGCACGCCCTGATCGCGAAGCTGCGCCACCGAGAACCCCGACGCTCCCGCCAGCACGTTCACCGGCCTCGGCGCCACCGCCTTCACCACCGCGGCGACCTCCTGCGGTGTTCGGAGGCCAGGGGCATAGAGGCAGTCAGCTCCGGCGGCGGCGTAGGCCTCGAGGCGCCGGATCGACTCGCGAAGCGGATCGGGGTGGCCGACCAGGTGGCACTCGGCCCGCGCGGTGAGCACCACGCCGGTGCCGGATGCGTCGATGGCCTCCCGGGCGGCCCGGAGCCGCTCCACCGCCACATCGAGCTCGAAGAGTGGCGCCGTCCTGTCTCCGGTGGAGTCCTCGATGGAGAGGCCGGCAGCGCCGGCGGCGACGCAGAGCCGGACGCTCTCGGCCACACCGGCGGCATCGAGCGCGAATCCCGACTCGAAATCCGCATTCACCGGGAGCTCGACGGCCCCGGCGATGGCCCGGACGTGCTCCAGCACGCCGGCCCGGGGTACCCCGCCGTCCGGCAACCCCAGGGAGAAGGCCATCCCCGCGCTCGTGGTGGCGAGCGCCGGGAACCCCAGGTGCTGAAGGAAGCGCGCCGAGCCGACATCCCACGGGTTTGGCATCACGAAGCAGCCGCCCTCGTGCAGGCGGCGGAAGGCGGCGCGGCGGCCGGCGGGGTTGGTCGGCATTCGGGAAACCTCCTCTCCCTACCCTAACCGGGCGGTCGGCCGATGCCGCCGTACCCATCCTGTCATTCGCCTGCAATCCGTTGCTGCGGCGCCGACTGCCCGGGGAGACCCAGGTTGAACCCGTCCTTCTGCAACCGGTTGTGGATGCGCCCGACCCCTCCGCCATGGGCCCCGGCATCCCCGTGACCGGAGTCATCGGACAGGGTGAGGATCCGGCATGGAGAGGCTCGATGTACCCCCTGGACACCTCCCGTGCATCCCGCTATTGGGGCTCACTCATCTCGGAGAACGCACGGGGGCGCGCCATGACGAAGGCGGTCGAGAAGGTCAAGGAGGAGTTCCTGAAGCTGCTTCCGCCGACGATCTTCTTCTTCGTCGCGCTCCACATCCTCGTGTTCATCCGGGTCCTGATGCTGAAGCAGACGGGGCTGGCGCCGATGACCATGGCCTCCGTTGCGGTGGCGTCCCTCGTCCTCGGCAAGGCCGTTCTGATCGCCGACATGCTGCCTGCCATGAACCGCTTCCCGGGAAAACCGCTCGTCTACGCCCTCGGCTGGAAGACCACGATCTACCTGCTGGCGTCGTTCGTGATCCACTACCTGGAGAGGCTGGTGGAGTTCTGGCGCAAGACGGGCGGGCTCGTCGCGGGCAACGAGAGGCTGCTCCAGGAGATCGTCTGGCCCCACTTCTGGGCTCTCCAGATCGTCCTCCTCCTGCTGATCCTCCTCTACGTCACCACGACGGAGATGGCACGGGTCCTGGGCCGGGACAGTTGGCACGGTGACGGGCAGTACGGTCTCGGTCTCGCCGAGCGGCACCACGGTGTACACGCTGACGGCGACAAATACCGCGGGAAGCATCCGTTCGACTACGACGGTGACGGTGGGCAACTCGGGCTCCCATCAACTCGTCATCCCGGGCTCGAACCCCCGCCTTTGGTTCAACGCAGACCGATTGGCTAGGGCCAGGACTTGGTATCAGGCCAACCCTTTCACGGTGATTCTGGACGATCGGACGCAGGACCGTGGTTCAGGTTACGTCGACGTCGCGCTTCGCGGCCTTCTGGCGGATGACGCCACCTCCTGCAACTACGCCATCAACTGGGCGATCGCGAAGGGGCCGTCTCTCAATTACGGGGGTGGCATTGCCTGCAACGGGTGTCGGTGGTTCGGGGAGCAGGTCGTACTCGTTTACGATTGGTGCTACGCGTACATGAGTCCCCAGCAGCGGACCGATTTCATCTCTGCCACGAACGCGTGGATTGCGGGGTGGCGCGATCAGACCACGTGGGGACACCCGCCGATGTATCAGAGCAACTACTACTGGGGTTACCTTCGCAATGAACTCGAGTGGGCGATCGCGTCCTACTGGGACAACGTGCCATTCGCAGAGGCGGCGCTGGACTTTGTGTTCACTAATCGACTCGCAAACAGCTTCAAACCGTCCACGCTGGAAGGGGGACGAAGCCGGGGGGGTGTCGCCTACGAAGGCTCGGACTATGGCCGGACGATGGCTGGATACCCAGTGATTCCATTGCAAACGGCGAACCTGCTCGGGCGGGACTTGTTCGCCGAGACCGACTTCTGGCGGGAGTTCGTCTATGCGACCATCCATGCCACAACGCCTGCCGCGACGCAGATCAACGGCCTTTCAGGGACCGGCTTCACGTACTTCTCATTCGGCGACCAAGACCCCACGATCTACCTGATCACGGGTGAACCATACGTCTGTGACTGGATGAGCACGGTCGCGAACACGTGGCCAACGGAAAACATTGGCCGCCACGCGCGCAACTGGATTGCTCTGACAAACGCGGGCGCAAATTGCGACAAGCACGTCCGCTCGGTGGATGTCCCCAACGTTGCGCTCGCCTTCTCGGATCTCCCACTCGACTATTATGCCTCTGGCCCCGGCTATCTGTACGGCCGGAACGTGTGGGGCCCAAACGCGACCCACTTCATGTTCCAGGGCCGAGACGTGGACGACCGGACCCAGGGTCACCAGCACGGAGACTACGGAACGTTCCAGATTTGGCGGAACGGACGATACTTGCTGCGCGAATCGACAGCCTACGTTGACACGATCGCCGGCTACGCGGGTGTCGGAACAGTCGAGGCTGCCACCCCCATTGGGCACAGCACGATCCTGGTCAACGGTGCGAATCCAGGGCCGCGGTGGACAGAGGGTCGGGCGACCGTGGAGCGCGTGGAGTCAAAGGCGGCTACGCTTACATCTCGACAAACCTTGTCCCGCCAGTCACCGCCCTGAGCACGTGGCGACGGGAGTTCGTCTTCGTTCGCGGGCTGGAAACATTCGTCGTCCTCGATCGCTTGGAATCGCCGGCGGCGAACTCGACAAAGACATTCGTCAGCCGCTGCGAGACGCTGCCAACTACTTCCGCGAACACGATGGCCACGTGCACGAATGGAACGCAGGCCTTGATCATGACGACGCTCCTCCCAGCATCGAGATCCTATCGCGTCTTCAATGAGGGTGGGCGCCCCGCCCAATATCGCATCGAGGTGGACACAACGCCGGGGACCACCCAGAGCTACATTCTGACCGTGCTGCAGGCAAAGGATAGCGGCGCGCCGAGCCTTTCTCCTTCGGTCGTGGACAATGGCGGCTCGTATACCGTCACCCTCGACAACTCGACCAGCATTACGTTCAACAAGGGGATGGTCTCCTCCGGCGGCTCGATCACCATGAGTGGCAGCACGACAGCCTTCAGGGGCGGCGTCCAGGCCATGACCGTCACGGGGGCGGGACCGGCCTGGAGCCCGTAGCCGGGGGTGCAGTGATGTTCCAACCGGGAAGCGGTATCCTGACTTGTCGGCTCGACCCCGAAGGCATCATTGCGCCGATGACCGCCACCGGGCAAGACGTCAATCCCCGGAGAAGCGCACGTGGCTGCCCGGAACGAACCGCTAGAGCGCCACGGTGACGGGCTCACGCCGAGCACCGTGTCGAATCCGCGGCCTTTCGCGAGGGAGGACTCGACGTGGATTGGCGTGTGAAGGGTATCGTCCAGGGCGTTCTCGCACGGACTCCGGGCGGGATGTCGTTGAACAGCCTGTTGCAGCGCACGGTTGGCGGGAGGCGCCACCTCTCCCGGCACATTGACGCAAAGGTCGTGAACGACTGGATGGTTCACGTGGCGCACCTCCGCGATCTGGGATTCGCCCTCGATGGCAGCACGCTCGTTGAGGTAGGAACGGGTTGGTTGCCTGTGCTCCCCCTTTGCTTCTCCCTCGCGGGGGTGTCCAGATGCTTCACTTTCGACCTGAACCGCCACCTGTCACCACGGGCGCTGATCCAGACGCTGCGTCACCTAGAGCGGCACGTGCCCGGGATCGGAGCAGCCGCTGGCAGACCGGAGAGCTTGGTGAGGAAGCGGTTCGGCGAGTTGATGGCGTTCCAAGACGCGGAGGGTCTCCTCAGGGCGGCAGGCATCGAGTACGTTGCACCAGGCGACGCAACTCGGACCACACTTCCAGATCGGAGTGTAGACCTCGTGCTGTCCAATAGCGTGCTCGAGCACGTACCGATGGACGTCCTCGACGCCCTGATGCGGGAGACCCAGCGCATCCTTACACGTCACGGTATCGCGCTGCATAGCGTCGACTGCGGGGACCATTACGCCTACTTCGACCGGCGCATTTCACCAATCCACTACCTCCGCTTTTCGGAGCGGCGATGGCAGATCTGGAACAACGATATCCTCTTCCAGAATCGCCTCCGTCCGACGGACTTCCTCGACGCCGCGCGGCGAGCGGGACTGAACATCGTGCTTGACCATCACCGGGCGAGACCAGAATTGCTCGAGCGCCTGCAGCGGCTACCGATCGACGACCGGTTCCGCGCTTACGCGCCGGACGAATTGTGCTGCACGTCTATCGATTTTGCAGCCACTCCCGAGCAGCGGGTGGCGTGACGGCCGCGGTCTGCCTTCCTGACCTGACGGCGCTTGCCTAACGGCCGGGCTTGATCCGTCTTCGTCGACACCGAACGAAAGGGAGTTTTGGTCAGAGGCAAGCGGCGCAGTCAAGTTGTATCGGAAGTGGATCACGCTTACCCCGACGTTCTCCGGCGAATGCGTACCGCCGCATTGCGGACCATCGCCAAGGCGAGCCGACCCAACTCCCTGGCCTCCGCGGGTCGCCGGACGCGCAACAACGCGCGCGTCGCCAGGGTCGCTGAGTCTCCGAAGGCACCCTCCCAAAGGCCGCCGCGGGCATTTCGGCTGTAGGCCCAGAACAGGGCGGCATCGCGATCCCGGGGCGCGATCGCGTCGGCGTTCGCCTTCACGAAGCGCTCGACCACGGTCACGTAGTCGTGGGTGGTGCGGGAGAGCGCCGACAGCCCCTGGTGGCCGCGCATCGCCCGCGTCACCGGTTCCTCGATCACCGCAATGGGAAAGAGGAGCGCCACCCTCAGGTGGAAGTCGAGGTCCTCCCCCGTCCGGAGACCCTCATCGAAACCGCCGGTCGCCTCGAGGACCGAGCGCCGGAACATCGCGGAGGCCGGGGCCAGCGCCGGATTGCGCAGCACCTCCGGCAGCACCCAGCCGTCGCGCGGGATGAACTCGCGTCGCCGGAAGACCTCGAACCCGACGCACCGCTCGTCCATCCTCTCGACGTCGGTGATGACCATCCCGACCTCGGGCCGCGCCGCCAGGACCTCGACCTGCCGTGCGATCTTGGTCGGGCGCCACTCGTCGTCGTCGTCGAGCAACGCGAGAAGTTCCCCTTGCGCCGAGGCCATGCCGAGGTTGCGGGCGGCCGACACGCCGGCGTTGGCCTTGCGCAGGTAGCGGACGCGGGTCCCGAACTCCCGGGAGAGTGCCGCCTCGGTGTCGTCCGTCCCGCCATCGTCGACGACCACGATCTCCAGGCGATCGGCCGGGTACGTCTGGGCGACGGCCGTCCGGACCGCGACGCACAGATCGGCGGCGCGATTGAAGGTCGGGATGACGGCGCTGACCAGGGGGAGCGTCAAGGGCGGCACCCATCCTCGCGCCAGGTGGGCATCGACATCGAGGACGGTTGATCCGACTCCACCCCCGGGTTACCAAGGGAGCCGTGGGCCGCATCTCCTCTGTCATGAAGTCTCCTGCGGTGCAGCGCGCACTCTACCGCTCGGGTGCGTTGCACGCCTATCACCGCCGCCGGAATCGCGACCGGCTCACGGTGGTGATGTTTCACCGGGTGCTGGCGCCGTCGGATCCGCGCTGGCCCACCGCCGATCCCGAGTACAGCCTGCGGGACGATCTCTTCGCCGCGTGCCTCGGGTTCTTCCGGCGCCACTACCACCTGGTCGGGCTTGACGACGTGCTGGCCGCGCGCCGGGGCGCTCGGCCGCTGCCGCCCCGCCCGCTGCTCATCACCTTTGACGACGGGTGGAGCGACACCGAGGAGTTCGCGCTCCCGCACCTGCGGCGGGCCGGGATGCCTGCGCTGCTGTTCGTCGTCGCCGACGTGGTCGGCCGTAGCGAGCCGTTCTTTCAGGAACGGATGGTCGGAGCCTGGCGCACGGGCCGCCTCGACGCGGGTCGCGCCCTGGCCCTGTGGCGCGATGCCGGCGGCGATCCGGGGCGGGCCCCCCGCTTCGGCGGGCGCGACGACCTCGAGCCCTTGCGACAGTTGATCGCGCTGCTGGAGTCGCTGGCCCCGGCCGATCGCGATCGCCTGCTCGCAGCGCTCGAGCCCGCGCTCGAAGACGGTGTGCGCCACATGGTCACCGCCGATCAGCTTCGCAACCTGAAGAGGCACCTGGTGTCGATCGGTGCACACGGCAAGACCCACTCGCCGCTGACCGAGGCCCAGGACCTCGACGCAGAGCTGTCGGGCGCCCGCGCCGCCCTGGCCGGCCATGGCGGCTCCTCGCCCACGACCATGTCCTGCCCCCACGACGCCCATGACACCCGGATCGTCCGGGCCGCCCACGCCGCAGGCTACGAGCTCGTGTTCACTAGCATGCCGGAGCTGCCTGCGGCCTCGAGTTCCGGACCGGGTGCCCTCGGACGCGTCGGGTTCACCGGGGAAACGATCACCGACGTCCAGGGGCGGTTCGCGCCCGAACGCCTCGCGCTCCATCTGTTCCGAAAGCCACACGGGGCGTAGGTGGCCGAACGCCGTCATCACACGACGTCCACGAGGGACGGGTCCATCGTTCCCGACCCGTAGACCTGACGGTAGTAGCGGAGGAACTTCAAGAACTTGGAGTTCTCGTCGTCGAGGTCGAGCACGGCCTTGCCGGGGCCACCGATCGGCATGAGCAGATTGCGAACGCACCAGGAGTCGATGGCGACGGGGTCCACCCCCGCCACCACCGTTCGCTTGCGGAAGGCGCTCGCCTCGGAGTGGCGGAGGTCATCATCCTTGGGCTCGCCCCCGGGAGGCGTCGCGGCCACCCACTCGGCGACTGTCAGGTAGAGGTCGGGGGCACGGACCTCCCGCGCGAACCAGGCGAGCGGTCCCGCCATGCGCCACGAGGCGTCGGGACTTCCGAAGTAGTGCGTGGACCGGTACGCGCGGACGCGCGGGTCGCTACCGAGCCGTCCGGCGCTCATGTCCACCACCCCCATGGCCGACTTGCAGGCTCCAGTGAAGCCGGTCGAGCCATGCTCGTTGGCGGTGGTCATGTTGATCCAGGTGAGCCTCCGGGGCTCCTTGACGAGCCGGCCGCCCTCGCGCCGGAAGACCCCGTCCTTGAGGTCGACGACGAGGCCGCTGTGCGGTGACGTGAACACCGGCCAGGTGAGCAGCGTCTGGGCGTGGTCCACGAGGCTGCGCCTGAGGCGGAAGACCCGATCGAAGTCCCACCTGTACCCGTCCCGGATCTCGCCGGGCGGGATGGGCCCGCGGCCGTCGCCGCCGTAGACGCCGTGAACGTGACCGGGGTCCCACCAGTCGTCGTCGGAGAGCTCGCTCGTCCCGGCGTCGACGAGACCGACGAGGCTCACCGGGGCGCGCAGCGCCGCGAAGTGCGGGCCCAGGTCCCCCAGCCGGTCCCATCCGGACACGTCCACGTTGCGGACGCTCGGGTGCGTGAAGGCGCGCGCGAGACCCGATCCGTCCTTCAGGCGGAAGTGCACGTTCTCGAACACGATCACCTCGCCCCGGAAGCCGGGCCTCTCGAGGACGTGCTCGATGGCGCGCTTCACGGCGGCCACGTTGGTCATGCCCTGGTTCCACCACTGCGCGCTCACCTTGATGATCACCAGGTCGTCCTCGCCGACGAATTTCCCGATGCCCCCGAGCCTCGCGAACGCCGAATCCACGTTCTCCGCGGGCGTACCGCCCTGGGCGACCGCGATGGACTTGCGGTCGCGGATCGGGTCATGCGGGACGAGGGGCGGCGTGGCGCTGAACGACGGCAACCGCGTCTTGCTGGCCACTGCCCCGACGAGCTTCCGGCGGAGGGCGAGGGCCGCGCCGCCGGCGACGGCGATGATTCCGCCAGCGACGAAGACTCGTCGGGAGAGGCCGCTTCTGTTTGGCGAGGACATGGCCACTCAGTATAGGGGCTTCACCGGTGCTTCGCCGACCGGGGTCGGCGGAACGTCACGTCACGTCCATCCTCTGGCCAGGGGATGGCTCAGTGCGCCAGAACACATACAGCCATGCGTACGGGTCGCCACCGATCCAGCCGCGATCGGCCAGCGGAATCGACACGAGGTGCGGCGCAACGATCCGGGCGGACGGGCAGAAGAAGGTCACCAGGCACGCCGCTCCGAGTTCGCTCATCCGGGCCAGCGTCGCCGGGATGTCCTTCACGTAGTTGAGGACCTCGCAGGCGACGACGAGGTCGAAACGCCTCCCGCTCGAGGACAGGTTGGCGACGTCGCCGACCAGGAACTCCGCTCCTGGCACGCGCGAGCGCGCCCGGACGATGGCCCGTTCGGAGACGTCGATGCCCGTGACCCGGTCGCAGATCCGGGCGAGGTGGAGCGACTGATGGCCCTCGCCGCAGCCGATCTCGAGAACCGAGTTGACGTGTCCGAGGCGGTCTTGGATTGCGGCGTTCGTCTGGGTAAAGCGGGATTGCTCCCGTCCGGACCCGAGTTCCCAAGGGTCCTCCATCGCGTAGAAGCGATCGAGGCGGTCGTAGTCGTCGCCGGCGGTCAAATTCCTCGCCACGAGCCTGCGCCACACCTTTCTTGCCAGGCGGCCCACGCGATCGCTCGAATGGCGCGACGCCTCGTTCACACCTGGAGCCATTTCGGGCCTTCCTCTGCTCAGGAGTTCTCGCTGCGCCAGGCTACGGTCAGGCGCCGCTTGTCGGATCGGGTTGGGGGCAACTCGTCGACGACGACCAGGCGCACGCTTAGGGCGTCACCAAGCCCGTACTCAGCGCGGCGTTGGAGCGCTCGCGTCTCGTCGTTCGTCAGCGACTTAGCGAGCACCAGGAGGAAGTCCCCGGTCCCCGGTCCGGTCTGGACGAACCTCCACTGTCGCACCTGAGGCCACTCGAGCATCACGTGGACGAAGTACTCGCCGGGAATCTGGCGCCCGTCGGGCGTCACGATCAGGTCCAGGACCCGGCCCTCCACGTTGGAGAGCAACGGCAGCCCGCGACCGCAGGAGCAATTCGATTCGGCGTACGTGGCCCGATCGCCATTCAGGTAGCGTACGAACGGCATGCCGTAGTTGTGTAGGTCTGTCACCGCAACCTCTCCGGGGCTCCCACGCACCTGCCCACCCCGGGCGTCGACCGTCTGGAGGATGAGGTGATCAGCGTTCACGTGCAAGCCCCCGCGGGGCCTGCACTCGCTGGCAAGGAGCATGAACTCGCGGCATCCGTACGTGTTGAACACCGGGCAGCCGAATCCGGACTCCAGCAACTCGCGCTCGGGCTCGTGCAGGGCCTCCGCGCCGGTGATGACACTCTGCACACCGTGAAGCGTGCGGCCGCGGGCAGTCATTCCGCGTGCAAGGACGAGCAGGGGAGCGACATAGCCGACGAGGACGCGTGGCCGCTTCCTGTCGATCATGCCAACGTACTCGTCGACGTTGTCTTCTCGTATCCCGTAGGCATTGATGTTCGTGCGGTTGAACGCAGCGTGATACAGGCGGTCCTTCAGCGTGCGCCAGCGCCCCGCGGGTGGGCCCGCCCCCCAGACGTACAGGGAACGGCGGCCCAGCAGTGCGCCTGCCCACGCATAACTCCGCCACATCACAGCCGTGCGCCGGGCATAGCTCTCCATTGTGTACTCGAAGCGGAAGGCCTCACCGCTCGTGGAGCCCCCGGTCGCCTTGCGCATCGTCCGGCCGCGCCACGGGACGGCGATCATGTCCTCGTAGTTCTCCGTGATCTGCGCCTTGGTGAGAGTCGGGTAGCGCGAGAGCTCGGCGGGATCCTCGAGCGGCCCGGGCTTCATGCCGTGCGCGGACCAGTGGCGCTGGAGGAATGGAACGTTTGCCCAGGCGTGCGCGAGGAGGCGATTCAGGCCTTCGAGCTGGTGCAGTCGAAGGGCGGCCGGATCGAGCCACTGCGTCCGTTCGTACTCGGCCAGGTACGTCGCCGTGCTGCGGCGGTGACCGAGCCGCTCGTAGACGGGGAAGAGGACCTTACGAAACAGCGACTCGTACATTCTCTTACATAGGGGTTGGGGTGATGCCCGGGGCTTCCAGTCCGGCAGCGCAATCGATAGTCTACATGTGCGGGATCGGCCACGCCAGTCGGAGCCGGCACCGGACATCTCGGGAAGCGAAGTTCCGTGAGACCTTCGTTCACTGTCCGCAAAGGGGTCTTCGTCGCCCGAGCAAGGTACGCGGGATGCTTGTCACGCGTGCAGGGGACTAGGCACCGGGCCGTCCATTGGTTTTCATCATCATACCAGGAGAGGCATCGCGAAACGGCTTTCGTCCGAGCCCTGATGCGACGTAGCGTGCGAATGGAGTCGAACGAACACCGCTTGCGCTTGGCAGACGTGGCGGCACCCGCGTTCCGGCGGGGGCGAACGGCCGGTACTGCCTATGCTACCCGCGCGGTCGCTCCCGTCCTGGCGTCCACGGCCTTGGCCCGCGCCCGCGCCAGGGGATGGCTGCCCGACGCCTTGTTCGCGGCAGCATGGGTCCTGACCCTCGACAGGCTGCTGGGTCAGCCGGAAGCGGCGCTCCACGAAGGCGAGCCCGAGACATCGTCGAGGACCCGGACCTCGGTCCACCCCATCGCCCTCGACGCGCCAGGGACCGACTGGCTCGGTGGCCTCGACGCACGGCGAAGGGAGGCGCCATGGGCGAAGGCGGTCCCCGGTGCCGAGACCGATCACCTGTGGCGCGGCTCCGTGGTTCCGAGCGAGGGAGCGGGCGGAGGATTCCCGCTGGTTGTGGGCTTCGACCCTGGAGAGCGGCCGCAATTCCATGCGGCGTTCTCGCCCGGGGCGTTCGACGCGGGGGCCGTGGATTCGATGCTCGCGTGCGCGGTCCGCGCGCTCACGGCGCTTGTCGAGCTTCCGGAGTCGCCCGTCGGGCGACTCGACTTGCTGGGCGAGGAGCAGCGCACGAAGCTGCTCTCGGCGTGGAACCGGCCGCCACGTCTCGACGATGAGCGGCTAAGCGTCGATGTCCTCTTTGCGCGGCAGGCAGCAATGGTCGGCGGCCTTCCGGCACTGGAATGGATAGACGGGACGAGGTCCTACGCGGAGCTGGAACGCCGGTCGAACGCGATCGCGCGAAGGCTCCTCGCGATGGGCCTGCCGAGACACGCGATCGTCGGCGTCGCGCTCGAGCGTTCCCCGGAGACGGTCACCGTCCTGTTGGGCGTGCTGAAAGCCGGGGCGGCCTACCTTCCCCTCGATGTCAAGCATCCGCAAGATCGCCTGGACTTCATGCTCAAGGACGCCGGGGCGGGTTGGGTCGTCTCGCGTCCTGCGGATCGCCACCTCTTTGCCTCGAAGGCCGTCGTGCTCGACGTCGACTCCCTCTGCGCGGGTCCTGCGGCTGGAGAGGATGGTCCACTGGACGCGCGGACGGAGGAAGGAACCGTCGCCTACGTGATGTACACGTCGGGCTCCACTGGCCAGCCGAAGGGCATCGAGATCCTTCACCGAGCGATCGTTCGGCTCGTGCACGACGTCGACTACGTCCGCCTTGGGGATGGCACGGCGGTGCTCCATGCGGCGCCGCTCGGCTTCGACGCCTCGACGTTAGAGATCTGGGGATCGCTCCTGACGGGGGCTCGGTGCGTCCTGCACGACGAGCCGATCCCCACGGGGCCCGGGCTGGCCCGGTCGATCCGGCGCCACGGCGTGACCACCGCATGGCTGACGGCGGCGCTCTTCAACGCGGTCGTGGACGATGATCCGAATCACCTCAGGGATCTACGGGAGCTCCTCGTCGGGGGCGAGGCGCTGTCGGTGCGTCACGTCCGTCGCGCGCTCGACGCGTTGCCAGGCGTCACCCTGATCAACGGGTACGGGCCGACAGAGTGCACGACGTTCACGACCACGTATCGCGTGCCCCGTGACCTCGATCGGGAGGCGCTGTCCATTCCGATTGGCAAGCCCATTCCCGATACCTCCGTCTTCGTCGTCAACCAGCGTCTCGAATTTGTGCCGGTGGGCATTGTGGGGGAGCTTTGTGTCGGCGGCGGGGGCCTGGCGCGAGGCTACCTCCGCAGGCCTGAGCTCACCGCGGAGCGATTCGTACAGAGCCCCTTCGGAGGCGCAGGCGAGCGCATCTACCGCACTGGCGACATGGTGCGCTACCTGCCCGACGGCAACCTCGAGTTCGTCGGGAGGCGCGATGGCCAGGTGAAGATCCGGGGCTACCGCATCGAGGTGGGGGAGATCGAGGCGACCCTCGCGCGCCACGCAGCCGTCCGGGCGTGCGCCGTCGTGGCGCGGGACGATGCGCCAGGAGGACTTGGCCTGGTCGCGTACGTGGTCCCGTCGTCGACGGCCATCACTGCCGGGGAGCTGCGAGCGCATCTGGCCGGGAGCCTTCCAGGCTTCATGGTGCCCAGCGCGTTCGTGACGATGGCCGCCCTCCCGGTGACGAGGAATGGCAAGCTCGACCGTCGTGCCCTCCCCGCACCCGATGGCCACCGCCCTGAACTTTCCCACCCGTATATGGAGCCGACCACGGACCTGGAGGCCCTGCTATGCCGCGTCCTGGCCGAACTGCTGCGTCTCGACCGCGTCGGCAGGCTGGACAACTTCTTTGACCTCGGCGGAACGTCACTCCTCGTGGTCCAGGCCCTTTCTCGGCTCCAGAAGGAGACCGGCCTCGCGGTCCCTCCGACGTTGTTCTTCAACGACCCGACACCGGCGGCCATCGCCTCGGCACTGGAGAGCAACGAAGGCTCCGGAATCCCGGCCAGCCGCTTCGCCCGTCGCCGGCCTCGTGGCGTGGACGCTGGAGCGCGCGAACCGGTCGCAATCATTGCGATGACGGGGCGCTTCCCGGGAGCCGCGAGCGTCGAGGGGCTCTGGCAGAACCTGCGCGCAGGAAGGGAGTCGATCACCTTCTTCCGCCCGGAGCAACTGGACCCGTCGATTCCGCTAACGGTTCGCGACGACCCGGCGTATGTCCGGGCTCGGGGCGTCATCGACGGCGTCGAAATGTTCGATGCGGGGTTCTTCGGCATCACGCCGAAGGAGGCGGAGTTGATGGATCCGCAGCATCGGGTCTTCATCGAGCTCTCCTGGGAATGCCTGGAGCGTGCGGGATACGCCCCCGACGCCTGCCCGGGGCCGGTCGGCGTGTTCGCTGGCATGTACAACGCCACCTACTTCCTGCGTCACGTTTCGGCCTACCCCGAGAAGATCGCCCTCCTCGGAGAGTTCCAGGTGATGCTGGACAACGAGAAGGACTACATCGCGACGCGGACCGCCAATCGCCTGAACCTGACGGGACCTGCCGTGAGCATCCACACGGCCTGCTCGACGTCGCTGGTCGCCATCGCGCAGGCCATCGAGAGCCTGCGCGCCGGCCAGTGCGACATGGCGCTTGCGGGCGGCGCCTCGGTGCTTTGCCCGCCGAGCAGCGGCTACCTGTACCAGGAAGGCGCGATGCTCTCTCCAGACGGGCACACGCGCACCTTCGACGCTAGCGCGCAGGGAACCGTCTTCAGCGATGGGGCGGCCGTGGTCCTGCTGAAGAGACTCTCGGACGCCTTGGCGGACGGCGACCAGGTCTTCGCCGTCGTCCGCGGGGTGGCCGTGAACAACGACGGCGGCGCCAAGGCGAGCTTCACTGCTCCGAGCGTGGATGGGCAGGCTGCCGTGATCGCGGCGGCCCTGGCGGATGCAGACGTCGACGCGCGCGACATCGGATACGTGGAGACGCACGGCACCGCCACTCCGCTCGGCGATCCCGTCGAGGTCGAGGCGCTCACCAAGGCGTTCCGACGATACACGCACGAAAAGGGCTTCTGCCGCATCGGTTCCGTCAAGAGCAACGTGGGGCACCTCGTCATCGCAGCGGGCGCGACTGGGCTGATCAAGGCTGCGCTCTCGCTCGACCAGTGCGAGATCCCCGCATCCCTGCACTTCCACGCGCCGAACCCAAAGCTCGACATCGGGCAGACCCCTTTCATCGTGAACGACCGACTGACCCCCTGGCCAATGGAAGGCAGGCCTCGGCGAGCAGGCGTGAGCGCCTTCGGAGTCGGCGGCACGAACGCCCACGTGGTGCTCGAGGAGGCTCCGCCTCGCGGCCCGTCAGAGACCTCGGCGGGGGTGCATGTACTGCCGCTGTCTGCGAGGACGCCGGAGGCCCTCCATCGCGCGACGGAGGCACTTGCGGCGCACCTCGAGGCGAATCCCCTCGTCGACCTCGCCGACGTGGCGCACACCTTGAACGTGGGCCGCAAGGCGTTCCCGGAACGAGCCTGCGTCGCCGCCCGATCGGTCGGTAGCGCAGCGATCGCCCTCCGGGACGCGGAGTCCTCCAGCCGGGCTACCGGACGGGTCGGCGCTCGTTCTCCGGACGTGATCTTCGCGTTCCCCGGCCAGGCGGCCCAGTACGCGTCGATGGGGAAGTCTCTGTACGAGGCGGACCCTTCGTTCCGGGCCGCCTTCGACGAATGCCTCGCGGCCCTCGACGGCGTCCTCGACTTCGACCTCCGGCAGCGCCTGTTCTCCGGGGACGCGGAGGCGCTGACCGCCACGGCGACGACGCAGCCAGCCCTCTTCTGCGTGGAGTACGCCCTGGCGCGCCACTGGCTCGGCCTGGGCGTCAGGCCGAAGGCGCTGATCGGCCACAGCGTGGGGGAGTTCGTGGCGGCCGCAATCGCTGGCGTGATCCCGGTGGAGAGTGCGGCCCGCCTGGTGGCGCTCCGTGGGCGGCTGATGCAGGGACTCCCTGGCGGGGCGATGCTCGCCGTGCGTGCGCCACTGTCACGGGTGGCGCCGCGGCTCGCCGGGCCCGTGTGCCTGGCCGCCGAGAACGCCCCGGGCCTGTGCGTGGCCGCAGGCCCGTCCGACGCGATCGAGTGCCTGCGGAGTGAACTGGAGCGCGACGGCATCGTGTCGCGTGTGCTCCAGACGTCTCATGCATTCCACTCCTCGATGATGGACCCCGCTGTCACGCCCTTCGAAGTCGAGGTCCGGAAGGTCGTGCTCTCGACTCCTTCGATCCCGATCTACTCGACGGTGACGGCCGCACGTCTCACAGACGAGCAGGCTCGCGACCCGGTCTACTGGGCTCAGCACCTGCGGAAACCCGTTCGGTTCTCCCCGGCGCTGCTGAAGCTGCTCGAGGACGTTCCCGGGATCCTGCTCGAGGTTGGGCCGAGGTCGACGCTCACGACGCTGGCCCGGCAGCATGCCGTGCGGGGCCGTCCCGCGCCCGCCGCCGTCGCGAGCCTGGGTGACGTTTCCGGGTGCGAGGAGGAGACCCTTCGACTCGCCGCGGGACGCCTCTGGACCCTGGGTGCCGAAGTCCGATTGGAGAGGATCGATCAACGGACGCGGAAACGGCGAGTCCTTCTCCCCACCTACCCGTTCGAGCGGAAGCGCTGCTGGCTGGACGCCAAGACGCCATCCCCACAGCAGGACACCGGGGCCACGGCAGGGCGCAAGGACACCACCGTCGCTCCGAGCGAGCCTTTGCCACTTTTCTTCCAGCAGGAGAATTCCATGAGCGCCATCCCTCCGTCCGGGGGCTTGTCGTCCCGCCTGCCCGACCTGTTGCAGCAGCTGCGTACCCTCCTCGAGGACGTCTCCGGGATCGAGATGACGGGGGCCGATCCGTCGACTCCGCTCATCGAGCTAGGCCTCGACTCCCTCTCCCTCACACAGGTCGCCATCCAGCTCAAGCAGACGTTCAAGGTCCACGTGACGTTCCGCCAGCTGATGGAAACCTACCGATCTCCCGAGTCCCTGGCTGCCTTCCTCGACCGGGAGCTCCCAGTGGTTCCCGCCGCGTCCTCGCCGCCGCCCGCCCAGCCAGCGGTGAGGGTCCCGAGCCCAGCGACCGACGCACCGGCTCTCGTGACGCACCCGGGGGCTGAGGGCGGCGCTGCGCCTCCCTCCCTGGTCGAGCAGGTGATCCGACAGCAGATGCAGCTCATGGCGCAGCAACTTGCCCTTCTTCAGGGCGGCACGCCACCGGCCACCGTGACACAACCGCTCGTGAACGCCTTGCCTGCTACCGCGGTCGCCGCGCAGATGTCGCGCCGAGAGGATCCGGGGGCGACCGCGGGCGTCCGACCGGCCGGGGAAGATGACCACCCCGCCGGTCCGGTCAAGTACGACGTGAAGAAGGCCTTCGGCGCCATCGCCCGCATCCATACGACCGCGACCGATCTCACGGAACGGCAGCGTGCGCGCCTGGACGCTTTCGTGCGCCGGTACGTCGAGCGAACGAAGCTCTCCAAGGACTACACGCAGGCGAACCGGCCGCACCTGGCCGATCCGCGCGTGGTCAACGGATTCCGCCCGATGCTGAAGGAGATCATCTACCAGATCGTCATCGATCGCTCGAAGGGCGCCTACGTCTGGGACGTCGACGGCAACCGGTACGTCGACGTGCTCAGCGGCTTCGGGATGAACATGTTCGGCTGGCAGCCGGACTTCGTCAACGAGGCTGTGCGGAGACAGCTCGACGCAGGCTACGAGGTCGGACCCCAGCACCCGCTCGCCGGCGACGTCGCACGATTGATCTGCGAGCTGACCGGATTCGATCGGGCCGGGCTCTGCAACACCGGGTCCGAGGCGGTCATGGGTGCGATGCGAGTCGCCCGCACGGTCACGGGGCGAAGCACGATCGCGTTGTTCGCGGGCTCGTACCACGGGATCTTCGACGAGGTCATCGTGCGAGCCTCCCGGAACCAGCGCGCCGTTCCGGCCGCCCCGGGAATCCTCCCGAGCACGGCCCAGAACGTGATCGTGCTCGACTACGGAACGCCCGAGTCGATGGAGATCCTCCGATCGCGCGCGAACGAGCTGGCCGCTGTGCTCGTCGAGCCCGTCCAGAGCCGCCGCCCCGACTTCCAGCCGCGCGAGTTCATCCAGGAGCTTCGGCAGGTGACCTTGGGTGCGGGCGCCCTCTTGATCCTCGACGAGGTCGTCACCGGGTTCCGCTGCCATCCCGGGGGCATCCAGGCCCTGTTCGACGTCCGGGCCGACCTCTGCACCTACGGCAAGGTCATCGGCGGCGGGTTCCCGATCGGCGTGATCGCCGGTAAGCGCGAGTTCATGGACGCACTGGACGGCGGTCACTGGCAGTACGGCGACGACTCAATTCCTTCCGTCGGCGTCACCTACTTCGCCGGCACGTTCGTCCGGCACCCGCTGGCCCTCGCGGCGGCCAAGGTGGTCCTCGAGCACCTTCGGAGCGAAGGACCGGCGCTGCAGACTGCGCTCACGCAGCGGACGGCCGCGATGGTGGAGGAGTTGAACGCCTTCTGTCGCGAGGTCGGGGCACCGATCGCGCTCAAGTCCTTCGCCTCGCTCTGGAAGCTCGTATTCACCGAGGATCATCCCCTCCAGGACCTCGTGTTCGCCATGATGCGTAGTCGAGGCGTGCACATCCTGGACAACTTTCCGTGCTTCCTCACGACCGCGCACTCCGCGGCCGACCTCGCACTCGTCCAGCAGGCGTTCCGGGAATCGGTGCTCGAGTTGCAGGAGGCGGACTTCTTGCCAAGGCGCCCGGCTCCCGGTGGCGCCAGCGCGTTCGATTCCTCCAGGCCGCCAGTTCCCGGGGCACGCATCGGCAAGGACCCCGAGGGAAGACCCGCGTGGTTCGTCCCGCACCCGGACAGGCCCGGCAAGTACCGGAAGATCGACGCGTGAATCCCAGAGCCCGTGACGAAGCCATCGCTGAATACGACCCGTTCGGCGGCAGGTCGATCGCTCGAGTGGTGCCGACGACCGAGGCCCAGCGAGAGGTGTGGCTTGCGGCCCAGATGAGCCGAGAGGCGTCGCTCGCCTACAACGAATCGGTGTCGCTGTGCATCCGTGGTTCGCTGGACTTGGTGGCGCTGGACGCGGCACTGATCGCCCTGACGGACCGCCACGAGGCGCTGCGTTCGACGATCAGCGCCGACGGCCTCAGCCTGCTCGTCGCTGAGCGGGGGAGCCTGAGGGCGGAGGTGGTGGACTTGTCCGATCGCGACCAGGAAGGGCGCGCGCTGGCCATCTCGCTCCTGCGCACGGAGGCGGTCGAAACGTCCTTCGATATGGTCGACGGACCGCTGTTCCGGGTCACGCTCGTCCGCGCGGACGAGTCGCAATGGGAACTCATCCTCACCGCACACCACATCGTCTGCGACGGTTGGTCTTTCGGTGTTCTCGCCCGAGAGCTCATGGTGCTCGTCGTGGCGCTTTCGTCCGGGAACTCCGGGGCGGGCCTCCCCACCTCGGAGAGCTTCGCCGACTTCGCGCTCGCCCAGGTCGACGAGGTCCACCTCCAGGCCGCGGAGAGAGACACCGGCTGGTGGCTCCAGCGCTTCGACGATTCGGCCCCGGTGCTGGATCTCCCCGTTGACCGTCCACGTCCGGCGGTCCGCAACTTCGAGTCGGCGCGCGAGGACCTCGTGATCGATGCGGCGCTCACCGCTTCGTTGCGCACGATGAGTGCGCGCCAGGGCTCCAGCTTGTTCGTCACGCTCTTCTCCACGTTCAGCGCACTGGTCGCGCGTCTATCGGGGCAGGGCGACGTCGTGGTAGGCGTCCCCGCCGCCGGCCAGGCCGCCGAGGGGCGTCATGCGCTGGTGGGCCACTGCGTGCAGCTGCTCCCCGTGCGTATGATCGTCGATCTGGAGCTGCCCTTCGGCAGACTCCTGGAGGAGGCCCGCGGGCGGGTGCTCGACGCCTACGAGCACCAGACCTGCACCTTCGGCACTCTTCTGAAGAAGCTCCAGATCCCGCGGGACCCGAGCCGCCTGCCGCTCGTGGCGGTGATGTTCAACCTGGACGCGGCGATCCACAGCGAGGACCTGTCGAGGGCCGGCCTCGAAGTTCGACTGCAATCCAATGCCCGTCGGTTCGAGAACTTCGATCTCTTCCTCAACGCGAGCCAGGAGCTGGGCGAGGTGGTGCTCCAATGCCAGTACAATACTGGTCTCTTTGACGCCGCCACGGTTCGCCGATGGCTGGACCTCTTCCGATCGGCGCTGGAGCGGCTCGCCGCCGACCCGATGCAGCCGGTGGCTCAGGTCTTCGCGCCCACCGGTGCCGACGTCGCGCGGCTGGCCGCCTTCAATCGCACCGAGGTCGAGTATCCGCGGCGAACGCGCGTCGACGAGCTGATCTCGTCCCAGGCGGCGAGAACGCCGCAGCGGGTGGCGTTGTCGCACGGCGACGCGACGGCAACCTACGCCGACCTCGATCTCCGGTCGAACCGGCTCGCGCATGCGTTGCGCGCTCGTGGCGCGCGACGCGGACGGAGGGTGGGACTCTGCGTCGAGCGCGGCATCGGGATGGTGGTCGCGCAGCTTGCCGTCCTGAAGGCCGGTGCTGCATACGTTCCGCTCGATCCCTCCTATCCTGCGGAACGACTCCGCTTCATGGCGGAGGACGCCGGGCTGACGGTGCTGGTCGCCGATGCCTCGACTTCCGGGC
>Ga0315273_10001263_pt1 | contig 28547 bp, 22 predicted proteins | sample YL17G02_0_MG_FD_205753 | JGI IMG/M metagenome (GOLD analysis project Ga0315273, IMG submission 205753) | Sediment microbial communities from Yellowstone Lake, YNP, Wyoming, USA - YL17G02_0 | ecosystem: Environmental > Aquatic > Freshwater > Lake > Sediment | place: USA: Wyoming | collected... | reverse complement strand
AGCCACGGTCAAATCATCGATCCAGAAAGTTTGATCTACAGGAGATCCATCCCCGATATATGGAGCAATAAGGAATTGATTAAATTTGATATTAGGATATTGGGCTGTTCTCATCATAGTATTGTTATGATCAACAATTAATTGTCCATCAAACCAATATTGTATAATGCCGTCAGCGTTCCCTTTTCCACCTGAGATACTATTCAATTTGAAATATGCTTCTACATGATGCCAATCGCTTTTGTAATATTGACCAGGGAAATCGGAAAAATATATCTTATCAGCATTATAACTTTTCCCATTCCAATATTCACCAACTCCCACAGGATAGCAATCACCGTTACCATAACCGTCGCTATCGCCATTACATCCCGCTATTGCTCTATTTTCAGTCACGTTGACTAGATTCTGTCCAATTTGGATAGTGTCAACATTTTGACCATCCTGAATGGCAAGACGTGGCGTCCCTTCGTTCTGTTCGATATAAGCTGTCAGATGGGTGTACGCAGGGCCATCCCAATCTCCGCTCAGATTTGTCATGATATAGAATTCATGTGGATGATAAGGATGGTTTGATCCAGTGTAGTTTGAACTATATTTTACCCAGTAACTGACATAAACCGAATCAGATTCCGGAAATTTATGTCGTTTAGGGTTACCACTACTGCAAATCTGTCCGCCTTGTAAAAAACTGCACTCTAGTGATTTAGCGCTTGAAGGAATATGCTCAGATGATGAAAGAGTACCTCCACTTAAATCGTACCATCCTCTGTCTGCAAAATTTGCATCTTCAAAATTTTCCTGGAAAAGTATCATTCCATTGGAACTCAACGAGGAAGTGGTGAAACTCCACTCGTAATTGCCTGCGAGGGGATTTCCCGCCAAGTCCTTCACCCCCGGGGTAACCGTCACGGTGTAGGACGTGGAGTACGCCCAATCGCTGGTCGGGGTGAAGGTGGCAGTGTTGCCGCTGCAGTTGACGGTTCCCGGAACCACCGTAGAGCCTGTCCTGACCGTTAAGGTTGACGAGGTAATGGTTGCCGTATTCATCGGCTCGCTGAAGATCACCGAGACAGCGGCTTTGATCCCCACGCCGGCCGCGCCGGTGGAGGGGCTGGTGGAGGAAACCGTGGGCGGACCTGCATCCGTGGGCCCGCCGCCGCTGTCCCCACTACTACCTCCCCCTCCGCAGGTTACCAACAATAGCCCGAGAAGTAAGAAGATAAAAGTGGCAAGTGTGTGGCGCTGGAAAGGCGACAACCGGTTATTCATGATACCCCCATACTGATTCTCGCCCTGCTGGCCGTCCTGAACCATGAAGATCCCAAGCACAAACCATCTTATGAGTGGAACCAGACTGATCAGCTGCCACCGTCCGCTCAGTCTCATATTATATCGCGAAGCTTCCTCGTGGTTTTTCGGAAAAACGGGACAATTCTTTATGGGATTAATTTAACTCATCTCGGCTCTCGCCCCGGAACCCATCCAGGACAATGCGAATCTTCTCTTCGGCAGAGTACTTCTTGCGAGTGGCCTTGCGGATATGGGCGACAACGTCCATGCCCATCGAACAGCTCCTTTCCGGTTGCCTCACAAGACAACCATCGCGGAACCGGACAACCCAGCCAAGACCCCGGAAATCTCTCTCCAGAAAACCCCGATCCGTACCTTAAATACCCGAAACCCCATGTGCCACTTCTTATGACCGCGCACACTTTAGCGAGAAGATTCCCGATGGTGATGATCTTATGCTGCAACTCGCCGCTACTGCCGAACTTGGGTACATTGGGTACGAGGGGGGTCACGGTATTCCCAAGAAAATTGGCTCATCGCGTAATCGAGTGTGCAAATTAATGGTGATTCGATGATTCAGGATACCACGCCAGGGACCACGGCATGCACATTTTAACCTAACTGGTTATGCCCTTGCCTCTGAAGATGCTCGGGTCGTGGCGGTCGGGGAAAGCTGTCCAATCTAAGGGGTGCATTCCAGACTGGATCATCGCCTCGTACTCGTATTGGAAAGCCACCTGGAAGGGGTAGCTCTTTTTTGCGTGGATTCCTCTCGAACTGGAATGGGGGGATAAATGAGGTTTCAGGGGGCCAGGTTAGCGGGGAATTCTCCGGGCTATTTCCTCTGTCATCACGTCGGTCCCTCATCATCGATAAACCCGCACCGGGATGAGACGATATAGGGAGGCCGGGCTTTTGTCTCTTCATAGATTTTCGCAATGTACTCTCCAAGGATCCCAAGGCTGATCATGATAAAGCTTCCGATCAGGAGGATGGTGATCTCTATGGTGGCAAAACCGGACACCGATCTCCCCCGGTACACCGACCAGAAGGTCTCTGTCGCGACTACCACTGCAAATCCGAGGGTGACGATGCCTAAAAACATCACGATGCGCAAGGGGTCGGTCGTAAACGAGATGATCGCCGTGATCCCCAAATCGGCCAGGGACCGGAGAGACCATTTTCCCTGTCCGGACTGGCGGATCTTCACGTCGAAAGGAATGCTCTCTTGCTCGTACCCCACCCACTGTGCCAACCCACGGTAGAATCGACTCCTTTCCCTCAAGTGTTTGACGACCAGGTCCACAGCCACCCGGTCCAACAACTTGAAATCGGAGGCATTCTCCATGTCGATCCCCCCAAAACGGGTCATGACCTTGTTAAATATCGCAGCACGTCGGCGGGCCAGGAAGCCATCTCCCGGCCGTTGGCGCTTGACCCCATGAACGACCCTGACGCCTTTCCGCCACCTGCCGATCATCTCGGGAATCAGGTCTGGCGGGTGTTGGAGGTCGGCATCGATCGTGATCACCGCATTTCCGCTGGCCGCCGTCAGTCCAGCGAGGATCGCCGCCTCCTTTCCGAAGTTCCGGCTCAGCCGGATTCCCCGAATCCCCACTCCGGCTTCCGCCATTTTGCGGACTTTCCCATAGGTCCCATCCCGGCTCCCGTCATCGACGATCAGGATTTCATATTCGATGTCGCACTGCTTCAGGTGCTCCCGGATAATCTGGACCGTTCGCTCGATGGCTTCCTCTTCGTTGTATGCCGGAATGACCACGCTCACCATTTGGTTCGAACTTCTCCCTTCCCCTCGCATCAAGTTTCCTGCCGTCCTTTCAGGAGATTTAGGCATCAGAACTGGTCAGCGGTTTTCCAATACTGTCCAAGTTCCGAAACCCGATCCGACAAACGCCTCGAGATCGAAAAAGCCCCAGTTTTTCCGCACAGAGCAGCGCATCCAACTCCCTCTCCCAATCGTGATAGGTGTGCAGGCGGGGATCCAGTGCCTCTCCGGCAACGGAGTGCCCGGGATGGCACATCAGTTCGTACACTCGTCCGCGGCTCAGGGTGGTAAGACGCCTTTCCAGGTACTGAAGGTCGAGTTTTCCGCTCCGACTTGCCCCAAGCAGGAAGGGGGCCGTACGTCGGGCCCCATCCCGGTTGATCCAGTCGAGAAACTGCAGCGCGGAATTCCGTGCCAGGCTTCCCGGTTTCGGGAACCCGAACCACTCCGCCCTGGCATGCCGGATGTACGGGATTCCATGCCGTTCCGCCAGCCGGCGGATCACGCGATACAGCGGGGGAAGCATGTGGAGATGCTCGTGGCTGTTGAGGAACCAGACTTGCAATCCCGCGTCCCTACAACGTCGGATCTGGGCGTCCCACTCTTCCCCCACAACGGCCAAGTCTATGCTCCCCGAGAGAATCGATAGAGCTAATCCGTATTTGTTTCTCGGGAACTCCCCACCAGAGCGCGCCACCAGGGCGGACATCCCGGGAGTCTGCGGCCGCCCGAAGGTTAAGTTCAGGTGGACTCCCGCATCCACCTGCTTGACCATTAGGAGGGCCCCCACATGTTCATCGAAGAAGGGGCTGTTCGCCAGGACTCCGATCGCAGTGACGATTCCTTTCCGGGCCATTTCCAGGATTCCGCGGCTTACCCCTTCCGAATACCCGTAGTCATCGGCGTTCACAATGAGGTAAGCGGTTTGGGCGTCTTCCGCCCGATCAAGCCGGGAAATTACCATGTTGAGTTTTTCCGAAGGTCTTCCGGAACAGTCCCCCTTCCTATTTGCTTCCTATTTCGAGTTATTTTCGAACCTGCTCCAGATTCAGTACTTGGCAAAAATATAGATTTCCGGATTAACGAATGTAAATGGGATTTGTATGCCGAGTGGATTTCTGTATTGGATCTTTTCGATGACACGATATCCAGAGTCTGGCAACATATTGGCCAAAATTTTTGCACGATCGACTGGATCTATGAGTATTATATAATCCGCTTTTACAACCACCGTATCCCTTTCTGTGACCGTTTCATTTTTTGGCACACCCCAATAGTAGTCGAACCAGGCTTGATAGGGTTCTTTCCGCGCTGGGCGACCAGAGATCCTTGCGGTGAATTGCTCCAGATCCAGAATCCATCGGCGGATGAGAAGATAGGTTTTATTCTGGTCCAGACGCTCTCGCCACTGCCTCCTTATATCGAACTTCTCCCGATCGCTATCTGCCTTGTCCTGGTAAGGTTGGATAAGATAGTTTTTATTATTGGAAATCGCTGGACCCCGTTCCCCAATATAGATCGATGCTCCGACCGGAATATGTTCTTCGATCCATTTCGCCACAAGGTAACGTGAATCATTTGTGAACTGCAAGACCAGAGAAAGCGAAAATAAAAACGATGTGAGAACGATCAAAGTGGGGACCCCTCTCATCGCCATACGATAGTTCGGGGAAGCAACTTCCTGTATTTTTTGGCATCCATAAGCGGCAAAGATTGTTAACGCCGGAAAGAAAAAGGGAACATACCAGCGGTAGGAGAGATGGGATCCGATAAGCAAATAAAATGGCACTAAAGACGATAGCAGCCAGCCGATTCCATCTCGGTCTTTATTGATCAGAAAATTCCAAGCCGCATATCCCAATCCCCCGACCGCCGCAAGGAATAGCAATACCCCCATCCCTGATTTCATTTGTGCGAGTATCTGCGTAAACGTGGAAGTTGCATCCGGATCGCTACGTATCATATTGAAGAACAGGTCTCTCGTTGTGCCGTCCAGAAACTCTATCGTCGAGAATAGCAACGACGGATTGGCCAGAAGGTAACCTGCAATAACAAAAGGTATGAATTTCAGGAGTTTTCGAAACTCTCCTCCCCCGACTCCCTTCATGTAGGCGAAAAGGAGGGGAAAGAGGATGACCATTCTGTCAATTTTCGTACCAAAAGTCAACCCGGCGGTGATGCACGCCAATACGAGCCAGACATTTCTTTTCCTTTTCCAAAACTTCAGTGCAAAGAAACAGGAAAGCCAGTACCAGAAGTTTGCGGGAGCATCCACGGTGGCAAAGTGGCCTACTGCAATTAAGTATGGGGATACGCAGAGGAACAGGGCAGCGAGTACCCCGATGGTTTCCCCGAAAAGCAGGTTCCCGATCAGGAATGTAAGGAAGACCTGCGATGTGGTCATCAGCGCGGAGATGCTGCGGGCGAAGCAAATTGTGCGAATTCTTCGGCGCTCTTTCCATTTCGAATGAATCTCTATGTCCGATTCGTTCGGCTTTGGATCAAACGCTTTCTCGTAGACTCTCGCCGGGAACACGGCACCCACTGCAAGGACGTAATAATGGAGCCCGCCGTAAAAATACGTATTCGGCTTGATAGTGCGTGTGTCGAACATGATGATCGCATTTTTCGTCAATTCATCCGGGTTCCAATAATCCGGGGCTCCCCAACGATTCCCCCAAAGATTCAACGTCAGACTAAAAACAAGGATCAAGGTTACAGATAAACTGGTCGAGATGAATGCCCTCTTCGTCTCTTGACCTACTTGGAGTGCGTCTACGTCCATTGTCTCGCTTCCCATTTATTCTATCTCCCTTGGAACCGCAGTTCGGTTACCATTCTATAAGAATGTAACCGATCCGCGTATCCTTGGATGGCAAAATTATCGTTCGAGGATGGGAAAAATATCATACAGAAACAATTTAATGTATTCAGATAGAAGGATTCGTAAACTTATTGGGTCATTGGATCCATATATGTAAATCTCCAAGGGATATTCAGATGTAGACCGGAAGAAGGTGTTATAAACTCGCCGGGTATGATAATAGGAAGTAACCAATATCAAGCGAGTACATCCTCTATTGCGAACAATATCAGACAATTTCTTGGCCTCGCTCAAAGTTCCCAATAAACTTTTTTGCACAGATACTGGCTCGATGTCTTCTTTTCTAACGTTGAATCCCTCCAACTCCCTTGTCGACCATTCATCATTTGTCAAATTTCGTCCCAGTTTAGGATTGAATTCTGTAATCCCGGGTCTGCTAAGGATGAGGATTCTATTGGAAAGTCCTTGATGGTACAAAATAGAGGCTTTCCGGAAACGGGAGATCAGGCTATCCTGGTTTCCACCAAGCACATAGATTAACGTCGTTGATTTTGACTCCTGTTTTAAAATACTTGTAGGCATGGATTTTTCTATTACCAATTCCATTGCAATGGAATCCACTAACCTATCATACAATCTGTAATAAGTGCTGTTGACATCTATATTATCTATTGTTATTTTTACTGTGATAACGAACAAAACAACAAGGATAAATATGTATAATAATGCTTTTTTAACATTTTCTGTTCTCATAAATTTAATAATAAAAGAATATTCCCAGGATTTACGTCACTATCGACCATCACTCTGTTGGGGGAAATCGATGGTGCGATTCGCGTGAATAGTGTCGGGGACGCTGCGTGAGCCCGAATTGAGTCTCTTACGGAATCATACCTCTATCCATGGCAAATCCTTTACTAATGGAAATCGTTCTCTCATGCCCCAAATGACTTTGGGGTGCTTGAAAAATTCTTCGATTGATATTTCCGGTATCATTTTCTCTCCTATAGGATTCCGAATAAAAAAGGCATTTATACGACTATGACTACATCCAACGAAACGATAACCTTTCTTTTTTGCCAAGTTAACAAAAGCACGCAGGGATGCCCCGCAAAAATTTGGCAAACCGCTCGTTGTCGGGTAAACATATGCATCAAAATCATCTTTATATGGAACCGTTAGGGCTTTGTCTGGACCGATTATGTCATTGTATTCCACTACAACGACGCGTGGTTGAACGCACCCTATGGATTCCCAAATCCAGTAATCTATACCGTCCATGTCTATGGATAACAGATCGATTTCTCCTTCAAAGCCATTTTCTTTTATTACGTTATTTACATTGTCACGGGTTATCCAAGAATGCACAAAGACTGGCGGGTATGTATAAGTATATTTATTGTTGCGGTAGAATTCTCGCCCCTGCTTGACCAATTTTTCCTTACCCTCTACAAGCAACCCGGTCCAGCCATGATGAATAATGAGGTTTGCGGTATTACATTCGATTCCATCTCCAGCACATATCTCGACAGACTTTTTGGTTGACGTTCCAATAATCGAGAAGATGTAAAGCAAGATTCCGTCTTCGTCTGTTTGTGAAAAAACTTTAAACCCAGTTTCACTTAAATTTACGGAATTTTTCCCCGATTCGGTTAGAGATCTGTAGGTGAACTTAAGTTGTAGCTGGGAAGCCACGTCATTATATGCAAACGGTTGAATTCCATGTTTAAGGAGCCACTTAACCAGCCATCGAAAAGATCGAATTATATAGTTACGGACACGATTCGCAATTTTTTCAAATACCTTCATGACTCTGATATTTCCTTTCTGTGTATTTGGAAAGGGATGTAAATGCCATCGGATCATGGCTCCAGAGGAAGATCCGATTGCGATATGAATCCATCGATAGAACCCTCGATTTTCCGGAAACATTTCCAAAAATCCTGCTCTGACTTTCCATACGGATCGGGAATGTTGTAGCGCGAGGCGGGGTCCCCTGCCGGGGGAGGATCCGTGTCAAAGAGCGAAAGCAGAAAGATCTTCGGAACATGTGCCGGAAAGGTCCTTCGCAGGAAGATCGCCTGACGATGCTCCATCGCGAAGATCATATCGCTGTCCTCGATCATCTCCGCCGTGACCGGCTTCGAACGGTGATCGATCAGGTCAACAGCAAGGGTCTTCGCGACCCGAACGGCAAGATCCGGTGAAGGGGCGGACACCCGTACGTCAATACCCGCTGATAGGGAGCGGATCCCCCGTAGATTTCGGTCTCCCACGATCTTCCTAAGGAACCCCTCGGCGAAAGGACTTCGACAAACATTTCCTTGGCATATGAATAAGATGGACCCGGGTGATCGCGGGATCGGAGGGTTCCCGATCCTTTTCCCAAGACAGCGCCAGTAAAGTCTGCTCATTCCGGTCCTTATCCAACGAACCGTCTGTTTCGTAATCGTGGATGATTCAGGCACGGCTCACGAGATTCCTGACATATTCCTTCGCTTCGAACAGGAATGGTCCAGGGTCTCCGCATTCAAACACCTCGTGAACAACCGAGGGCCGTAAAAAATCTGCCAAAAAAGCGGCGACTGCATCCAGTTTTCTCAACCGTGTACCCCCCAGCGAGAGATGGCCCGGATCCCTCTTCAGACGAATTAGGAGATGGTCGAGATCTCCGAGTTCCCAGCGCGATTTCAGGCCAATCCGATATTCAGCAGGACCTACAACCCTCTCTCCCAGAGCGAGCTGATAAAGCAGGAACGGAAAATCCACCCCCGCCCGGATCGCCAGGTTCAGGGAACCCCAAAACCGTGCGTTGACCTCGATCAACTTGGGCCGGTTCTCTGCGGCGTCCCACTTGAATTCGATCATCGCAACCCCGTGCCAGCCGATGGTGGATATCAGTCGGGAGGCGGCATCCAACGCCTCGGTGGGGGGGTGGATGCTTTCGCAAAGAACGCTCACACCTCCTGAGGGAGGTTTTTCCCGGATCCTCCGATGTGCGAACCTTGCTAGGACATCACCGTGTCGTGCGAGCAGGAAGATGCCGACGCCGGGGCCTTGGATCCTCTTCTGGACAAGGCATCTCGTCCGGTCGAATGGATCCTTCTCCAATACTGTTCTGAGTTCGCCCGGGTCGTTCGCATACATCGCCGAGGACGCTACGTATTTCCCGGACAATCTGGCCCGGGAATGGGCTGCCTTAACGACCAAGGGAAATCCCATCCGCACGGATTCCCATATCAGAGCGTCCCGACTCGTGAAATCCGACGAAAACAGCGTCTCCGGCATGGAAATCGCCAATTTCTTCGCCTGTCGGAACAGGTTCTCCTTGTCAGAGAGGGCATCGTACCGAATATGGTCCGAAAACGGAATCAGAACATTTTCCGGAAGGAGGTTACGATTGAGCAGGATCTGGTTAACGGTCATATCTGTCATCGGGAACAGGAGTGGTTTGGCATATCGATCAGTCATCTCCAACACCGCGCGAAGAAATGCCTGGGGATCGGGTTCCGGCGACGGGTAGGAGAAAAACCTCTTGCAAAATCTCGATGAGGATGCGAGGGACCTCCCACTCTCGGCGCCGACGATTACGTCGATTCCTTTCGTCCCCAGGGATCTAGTCGCCGCAAGGGCCGACCGTTGGTTTCCATCCAGAATGATGACAGCAGGTTTTTGGATGTTTTCTTTCCCCTTAATGGCTGGATTGAGTCTCGCACTTCCCGGGAGAACTTCATCACATCTGTAAAATTCCCCCCTCCTTAAATAGGTGAGGGCAATCCTGCATTTGGTCTGCCCCCAGTATTTTTACATATTGCACGAGGGGATTTTCGCCCTTTCATTCACTTAAAGATTCTATGAGCTGGGAGGATCCCGTATTCACGATTATTTTCTCGAACTCGTTGACATCCGATTTTCAATAAACCGAACGATGGTTTCGAAATGGTTCTCGGTGGTCAAAGACCCCCCTCTCTCTTTCGCTCTCAGCCCGATCTCCCGTGCTATCTCCGGGTGCTTCAGGAGAAAAATGATTTTCTCCCGCATCGCTCTCGGGTCCGCCGGAGGTACGAGGAATCCGTCTACCCCGTCTTCTATGTAGTCCCTTCCTCCATCGGGGTCGGTCACGATGGTCGGTTTTCCCATTGTCATGGAGTTGATGAATGTCTGCTGCCCCCCCGAGTGAAGCAACCCTCCCTCCATCGAAACAATGTTGATTTTGCATCCCGCCATGACCTTGAGATATTCCGCATGGCTATACCCCCGGATATCAACGTTGGGAGGAATCTGAAGCCCATAAAATTGTTCTTGTCGCGTGCAAGCGATCTTTACGGGAACTTCAATACCGTCCACAGCTTCCAGGAGGGTCCGGTAATCTCGGTCATAATTTCCACCACTGAAAATATAACCACCATCATGTGGAAAATCATCAAATCTGTGCATTGTATTGTGATAAGGAATGAAATGGAACTTCTCCCGTGGGAGTCCGAACTCTCGGGAATATGCCTCGATCTCACGGCGGGCCCACACGATATATGAATCAACCGCCCTTCCATAGATTTTCATGTATGAAATCTTCAATAAACGCCAAATTCTCCCCTTTGGGGTGTACCAGAGACAATCTATAAGGATCAGGGGGGGTATTTTGAAAGGGAAGAGCGCTTTGAGGAGTGCGAAAATCCCATCGCTGGTACCAGCGCCGAGTACAATCCAGTCATATTGTCCTCGAATGGCCTTCAGGTAAAGCCTGATAGCGTTTCCAAGCGCAGTGAGGCGCCCACCCTCTTCAGGCGGAAAGTGCGTCGTAGTGGAGGCCCAGGTTGGGCTTTCTTTTTGTCCTGGATGATTCGTCAGGATCCGCATAGATATTATTATGTTTTTATCACGTAACAGGTTATTTGAACATATTTGTCTCTAGAAAAACTTCCGGATGCAAGCCCACCTTGTTGAATTGGAGTGAACCCCATTGAATACCTTCTGTGGTATATTAAAAGGTATGGAAGGGGACTGTGAATTTGTCAACTCTCAGCGGCCTCACCGTGATCATCGATCTGGACCCACCCGTTCGGGAGGGGGGGCACGGGTGATATAGCATTAGGTCATGTGAAAAAGTGTGGCCAGAGCGTTAGAAATGTCTTGCAAAACGTAAAAAAAATTACATAATGGAATCGAAAATACAAAACCGTATCTTTTCAATGGGAAGGAATACTCAATTGGATGATTTATCAGGCATTTTATTTGGCATGAATTGTGCGAAATATCATGAATGATACTTGACCAGAGAATCTGGAGTGGGTTGTCAAGAATACCAGAAATCAATAGAACGACTACTCGGGGAACTGGCGGAGGGGGAAGATGAAAAGAAATTCACTGGTATTGATCCTTGCACTACTGGCGGCACCTTCTGCTGTTCATGCCTCCGTTCTTGCAAGCGGTTCCTTCGAGAACGGATATAGCCAATTTGCTTCAAACTACGGCGGCTCGGAGATAGTAGCCGATTCAACCGCACCGAACGGGACTCATTCCTTACGGTTTAATTTCCCTGCGGGATTCACAGCTGGCAACGCTCCTGATATTGTTACGTTGGTCCCAGAATTTTTCGCCGATCAGGAAGAAGTTTATATTCAGTATTACGTAAAGTACTCATCGAATTGGATTGATAATCCAGGAACGAACAAAATGGTTTATATATGGTTTGGGGATATAAAAAATAAACCGAACCTTCCTGTAATGGGCCATTCTCAATGGGATACAAGTGGAGTGTGGGCAGTTCTTCAGGCAGGTGGTACTATATCTGAACAGGTTTGGCATAGTTATGACTATAGTAAATTTAATTTTACTTATGGTGTATGGCACAAAATAGTCCTTCGTGTAAAGATGAACACCGGGGGAAACCACAACGGTGTATTCCAAATGTGGGTAGACGATGTTCTTAGGATCAACGGATCGAACGGATATTTCAGAAACTCCGGCGACAGTTATGGTATCACTTCGTTTCAGATGACTCCTGTTTACGGCGGGGGAGGATCCCCGGTGCCAGTCACTCAATATATGTGGTTCGATGACGTAATTATACAGACAACGCCGTTCGGGGCATCCTCCACCCAGCTTGGACAGCCTACTCCCCCTTCCGGGTTGAAGATCAACTAACAAATAATTATTTGTTTGTATCGCTATCTATTTTTTTTGTAAGACTTCCCGATTCAATGCCATATCGAATATGGAAATTGCTCTTGCCCAACCGAAACAAAAGTACAGAAATGCCAATAGCGATACCTGCTTTACTTTCCCCCGGTATCTGCTTGAAGCGTACAAAAATGCAGGGGCAAATTGTAAAAGCAAATAAAGTAAAGTTAAATATAAATAATGTTGGAAAACAGAAATCGTGAACAGGTAGCCTGCGGTCAGGAACAAGTAGTAGATTGCCAAAATGAGTGGCTTGGATTTCCACGGCTTTCCAAAATATTTTGACATCCCCTTTCCATGCCAGCGCATCCGCTGAAAAAATGCTCCGATGTTTTTCGGGTACCCGTGGTGAACCGCTTTCATGCCGGCATTCTTGAGGATGATCCCGTTATGACGCAGGCGGGCGTCCTCGCATAGTTTTTCCTCTTCCCCTGTTTTATATGAAGTGTCGAATCCCCCCAACCGATTCATCATCTCCCGGTGAAGAACCAGATTCCCCGAGTTGATGTATTTCGTTGTGGTGGCATCCCGTAACATAAGTTGCTCGTACCATATTTTTTCTATCCACGTGGGGTTTTCGGGAACCAGGCATGTGGAACCGGTTATGATTTTTTTGACGTCTACTTCTTTTTCGGCTAACTCTTCGAGAAACCCGATGAACGTATTCCCCCAGTGTTTGTCCACTTCCACATCGGCGTCGACAAATGCAATCCACTCCTTCGTGCTTTTTTCGACGCCGAAATTCCTGAGTCCCGCGATGGGTAGGTCGGGGCAAACATAGTAGGTGATATTAGATCTGAAACCTTCTAATATTTCCAATGTGTTATCTGTAGAACCGTTATCAACTACGATAATTTCCATGTCAAGGGACGCACCGTCCTGACGGAGCAAGGAATCGATGCAAAGGGAAATGTATTTCTCCTCGTTTTTACAAGGGATGATGACGGATATACCAAACATCCTCTGCTCTCCGTATCAACTCGACTGGTGAATGATTTTTGCGGCAAGGGTTGTGTCGTATTTCTCTGAGGTGAAGACCGAATAGATGTCCACCGGTTTTCTTCCGGGGAGGAGAATGCGCTGCAGAAGTTTCAAGGGGGGAGACAAAGCGCGCAGGACGAAGAAAGGCAACCCCACCGCCCTCAAATCCGGCCTCACCTTCAGAAGTTGCGATATCAGGTACCCCCGCGTCGGGGCATTCGGCTCAACGAGATTCAATCCCGTGGGCATGGAATCGAAGTCCTCCACGTAAGTGCGAATGACCTTCGCTGCTGTCCGGACATCGCACAAACTCAGACGACTCCTTTTGCTCCCGATGAACACGAAGGTGCGTCCCACCTCCCGCCCCAGTCTTCCGGGGGGATCGAAGGCCTCGTAATCCACCAGCGGCCCGGGGCGTATCACTCGGATGTCGATGCCGAGTTTATTACCCAACTCCCTCGCAAGGCGCTCCGATTCCGCCTTCCCCCACACGTAGGGGCCTCGATTCTCGCTGTCCCGCACAAGAGGGGTGGTTTCATCAACCGGTTTTCCTATTTCGCGGCTTGATTGGAGAACGGCAATACTGCTGATATGCAGAAATTTGGTTACACGGGCTTTTGCCATCGCCTCAAGGAGGTTACGCGTTGCCCTGATCGAGTTCCGCGCATGCGCCTCTTTCCCGCCAGCGGTTTCCGCAGCGCAGTGGATCACCAGGGAGATCCCATCAAATAAATGCGACGGTATATTCTCCCCGAGGTCCACTGCCATATACTCCACCCCGGGCACTCGCAATGCCGTGGGTGGGAGCCTTCGGGATACGACGAGGGTTCGCAGGTTCAGACCTCTTATTTTCGAGGCTACGACCCTTCCCAGCATTCCCGTTCCCCCGGTAACCAACAGTCCTCTTCGGGTAACGTCAATCGGCGGAAGGCGTGATTCAAGCTGCTTGAGAGAGGCATCTGCCTTGGTGCTTTCTTCGGCTTCCGCTACCTTCAGCTTGCGATGCGCCTCTTCGCAGATGCCCACGGTCTCTAGGATCGAGGGGTAGCTGACGGGCGCCTCGCCTCCTGAACGGACGCTTGAATAAAACGCATGGATGATCTCCGCGAGTCCGGGGTAGCTCTTCTGTTTCCTGAACACTCTCGCAGAAAGCGCCTGCGTCGTTTTCGTGATCGTTTGCCAAGCCTGACTGTATGGGTTGATGACCTTCGATATCCCGGAGGTTCCGGGGCCCGGAAGGGTCACCACGGTTCCGCGAACGAAATCCGCAAGCAGGCAGCCATTGGTTCCCACCACCCGGATGTACGATTCCACCGGACGTCCTTCCAATGTGACCACCAGGCTCCCGGCGACACTCCCGCATTGGAAGAGTCCGCGGACCCATCCGGTGGCCGTTACCTCCAGTGCGCGCGTTTCCACCGGCACTTCCTCTCCACCCACGGGGATCCTTTTCAAGAAGTGCAGGAGGAGGTAGACCGGGTGGGGCAGGATATCCACGAGCTGCTCCAAGGGAGAAATGGTGCTCCTCCCGTCCTGTGACCGCCTTACCGGCCTGAAGGAAAAGTAGCTCTCGACGTATACAGGCTTGCCGAGTATTTTCAGGAGTTCCGGAGACCGCAACGCCGGGGACTCGTAGAGCAGCTGGTGCCCCGCGCAAACCTTGCGCCCCATTCCTTTGGCCAAGGTAATGATTTCCTCCGCTTCGCGCGAAGTCAACGCGAACGGCTTCTCCACGTACACATGCGCACTCCGCGAGAGCGAGAGGGAGGCCAGAGCGGCATGTGCTCCAGGTGGAGTGCAGATGTGGACGATATCCGGTGCAATCTTTTGCAGGAGTTCCTCTGCGCTTTGGAACAAAAGGACGTCCGTACGAAGAATTTCACGTAACCTTACCGGATCCGCCTCGGGGTCGGCAATGGCTACGAGCATTGCGTTTTCCTGAAGAGCGATCGCCTTGGCATGGTGCAGCGCCATTTTCCCGGCGCCGAACAGCGCGACGCGTAACGCCTTTTCAGGAAGTTTTTCAGTATTCAAGATCGATTCACCTTTCCGATGGTGTCCACATGACGATACGTTGACGACGGAGATATCGCCACCACGCAACGGCTATGGAAGCGTTTACGGTCATAAAGTACCCCGGGATTCTTATCAGATTATGGGAAGTCACATCCCCCGCTCGCCTCCATCCCCATGCGGCCAACCCATAAAAAACGATCTGCACCAGGAGTATGCCGAGATATATGTAAGATCTCGGTGCGAGCAGTAGGTTTGAAACCAAGGCGAGGCCCAGGAACGCGGGAACAAGCCAGCGAAGAAGCTTGTGGCACAGGTACTGGTAGGAAAAAAGACCGTACCGGAAAACGTTTAGAAGTTCGATGTGCCGGAAGTAAACCGTAAGTCCCCGCAGAACCGTCCTGACCTTGCGTTCGAATTCCCGAGTTTGGTCAGAGAGATCGCGGTAATACCCGAGAACATCCGGATCGCTTACCCCTCGCAAACCCATCTTGACGCTGGTGAGCAGAGTCCTGAAATCACTCTGCATGTCACCGGAAAAATCCCCGCAGACTTCTTTCCGGGCGGCGAAAAAAGAACCGCTCAGCCCGACGAGGGTATTGACTCTCGACTCCATCCTTCGGAGCCACATTTCGTATTGTACATAGAATCCTTCGCCGCTCGGTTTACCGTCTTTCCCGATCAACCGATCCTCGCTGCTCACGCACCCGACGGAAGGATCGGCGAAGTTGGAGACGATCCGATCTATCCCCGATGATTCCAAGAGCGTCGAAACATCCGTGAAGACGATGATTTCGCCCTTTGCTTTACAAATCGCTTCCTTCTGTGCCTGTTCTTTTCCCCTGCGTTCAGGAAAGGAGAGAATTTCAAAACCTCTCCTTTCATAGTTCAAGGCGATTTGTGTTGTTCGGTCCGTAGATCCGTCCGAGGCAATGAGAACCTGAAGCTTTTCCATTGGATAATTCAATGCGAGTGTGTTTTCAATCTTCTTTTGTATTCTATTTTCCTCGTTATAAGCTGTAATAATTAATGTTACATCAGGGTAATACTTTGCTTTCTTATTATCCTTACTCTTAAAAAAGCCAATAAAATACAAAGATATTGGATAGCCTAAATAAGCATGAAATACGATAAATGCAGATATAATAAACAGTATTTGAAGCATTTTCAAGTGCTATAAACAAACAATAGCAAAGCAATATGATGTAAATCGCATTTTTTGATCCAAACAGTGTTATTATGCATGTCGATCCAAGCGGTCGTTTATCATTGTATCGTATAGATGCCCGATTTGATCCACCATCCGCCTTGCTGAATATTCTTCCTTAACAAGGTTGTATGCATTTTCAGCCATTGTTTTTATTTTTTCAGGATTATTTAACATTTTATTCATGTCATTTTTCAAAGATTCCACATCCCCCGGAGGAACCAAGTAACCGGTTACATCATTTTTTACTAAACTTGAAATACCTCCGACATCGGTAGCCAAAATTGGAACTTTGTATAACATGGCTTCCAATAATACATATGGGAGTCCTTCCGTAAGTGAAGGCATCACAATATAATCAACGTTATTGTATATATATTTCATATCCTTCCTTACTCCACATAAAAATACATTATTTTCCAATTTCAAATCCTTTATCTGTATTTTAATATCCTCCTCTGATGGTCCATCACCTATTAATAGCGCAATATTTAATGAATTATTTTGTACAACGTGAGAAAAAGCTTGCAGGAAAAAACGATGCCCCTTATCAGGGAAAAGCCTTCCAATCACCGCGAAAACTCTCTTGCTTTTATCTATTGGCAAAGGTTCATGATTATTTCCCTCGTACGTTTCATCGTCGTATAGTGAAGGATCGATTCCGTTTTCTATAACAATAATTCTTCCTTTTCCTATATTCCTTTTCGTAAGTCGCTCGCAAATTTCATGGGAAACAGCAATAATATTATTATAATATTTATAAGTAAAAGCTTCATCAATAAACATATAGAATTTCTTCACCAGAGAGTCTCGCGTTGTCCCACCAGCTGTTATGACTCTCTTTATATCCAAGTTTATGGATGCAAACAAACCATATAGATTCGATTTAAAATCGTACGAATGTAATATTTTTACATGGTTTTTGATTAATATTTTACGGATATTATAAATGGCTTTTACATCTATCTTGCCATTAATATCCACAGGAATAACTTGGATTCCGATCTCTTTTGCTCTCTCCATCAATTCAGAACTTGTTCCGTCGTTTGATCTTGTGCATATAAGTATTATGTTAAACTTTCTGTCAATATTTTTCGCTGTTGTCAGTATAACCCGTTCGGCACCAAAGATGCCGCCACCATCCCTAATATATGCGATCGAAACTTTTTCCATCCTGACTATCTCCCCTTTCTTCACTTTCTTCTATGGAGAAACAAATAAGTGAGGTAAAATAAAGTAAAAAAATATTTATTATATGATCTGAAGGATCCGGCATCCGAACATCGCACCGGTGGAGGCAATGTCCTGGTGGATCCCTATTCTGTCGAGTTCGAATAACCTCAACCCGTCGGAATGGCGGACCCATCCTTTTTTTGTCGTCACCGCCAAGCTGTATTCGTGCTTCTTCACCAGATTTAATATCTTATCGTTATAGCTCCCGTTGGGATACGCAAAAGGAAGACAGGAAGGATCCACCACCCCTTCTGCTACCAATCGGTCTTTTGATTCTCGAAGTTCCCAATCGATCTCGTCGCCCCCCAAAGTGGTAAGAATCCTGTGGGTTTCGGTGTGCGATCCAAAGGACACGAGGCCGGACCGATGCATCTCCCTGACTTCGTCCCAAGTGAGAAAATCCCGCCCCCGCAGGGTCGGGTCAATCCCCCATCTTTCGGAAAGTTCGGCAAGGATCCGGTTTGTCTTTTCCTGCGGTAACGCCTTCATCGTCTCGATGGACCGTTCTAGCGTGGTCTCCATGGTATCGCTGCTGTTTTCCAGAAGGTCGATTACTGGGTTCGAGGAGATTGGTTTCTTTCGAAAGCCTCCTTCTCCTTGCTTTTTCCCATAGCAGAGTTGTATCAAAGCGTCCGTCCAGAATTGATTTTTCGTGCCGATAAATTTAGTCGGCAGGAACACAGTTGCAGGGACACCATGTGCTTTCAGTATCGGATATGCGTATTTGTAAAAATCAAACCATCCATCGTCAAAAGTTAAAATGCACATTGGCTTCGGTTTCAATGAGAAGGATTTTCCGAAATTATTCATTGTTTCGGACAATGGGATGATGTGAAAATATTTCTTCAGATATTTAATATGAATTTCGAAAGTTTTTGGTTCAACATACATGCCAGCCTGGATGCCCGGTTTTGCTTCCTTATAGGGTATAATACGATGATACATCAATACTAGAAATTTTTTGGATGAACATTTATCAATAATATATTTCGCCGCGCCGCTATATTCAAATATGTTCGCAATGAATGACTTAATATGAATTGAAACACTCATATTTATTTATAATTATCTGCTTTAGTTATGCATATGATAACGATGCGGCATTCTCTTCTTTAGAAACTAGTATTTTTTTATACGATATAATAAATCCAATTAAAAACCACAAATTCGGATAGTATAATGTTGAAATGAAGACGCTGCTGACCAAGTATGTAATCAGACTTCCTTCCAAGGCAAGCGCAGTATAATAAAATCTATCCTCCTGAAAACTAGCCTTCGTATTCTTGTTTTCTAGTGCTATTTTCTTGATATGTTTCAAATCCTTAACCGTGTAAAGGATTATCAAAAGAAAAGGGATTGTCCCCATTAATCCAAGTTCGGGGAGTAGGGTGAAATATATGGAATGCGCCGCCCTCCCCGCTACGGAACGGCCATGGAATGCTTCTTGAGACCCCGTCACCTCCAGTTCATATTTCCCGAATACATATGGAAAATTGCCTTGCCCGACCCCTATGATCGGATTATCGAGAAACATGTGCCATCCGATATTCCATGTATAAACTCTTGCTTCTCCCGTTCCTTCACTGGTCCCTTGTTCTGTAATCGAACGGATTCTGTCCCCGTATGTTTTGGGTGCAACAAAGTATGCGAAGATGGAAAGTACGAGAACAAGAAATGTGATTAGAATTTTTCGCTTTGATCTGAGCCAGCAATATATGAATGCCGTGCACAACCCAATGAATCCCCCCCTTGATCCTGTGAGCATGATAACGAATAAAAACAGGCAAGTGAGAGCGACGTAATAAATTCGTTTTTTCCCCGATGCGGTAACGGCAAGGAAGAAGGGAAAAGGGATGACCATGTTTAATACCAGGCAAAAATCGTTTTCATCCCCCAGGAATCCCCCGATGCCGGTCCCGTGTTTCACGATTCCGATAATTGCGAGAAATACATGAATTCCCAACCATGCTTTCAGGAGTCTGTCATATTTATCCTGATCGTCCACGCAATGAATCAGGGAAAGAAACACGATGAAATTCATCACCATTGTTATGAAGACCATAAGGGCCCAGTAATTGTTCACTGCGATGGGCCCGTGAATGACCATGAGGCCTAGCAGAAACAGGTACAGGATAGTTTGTTTTTCTTTTAGCTGAATTTTTCCGGAACTGATAACGGATAAAGCCAGCAGGACGATCGTAATCCCTGACAAACGAAGGACTTTCAGGAAAGGCAGAACAGACTGTGGCCTGCCATATTCCAGGAACAGATAGAAAAGAAGAAGAGAAAACGAAATAAGCGATTCTTTTTTCGCAATAGATATGCCCTTCGACTGTTCCCGTTCTTTCGTATTTCTTCGTAATGTATTGTTATACATAAAACGCCACAATAGGCCTCTTTTGTGATGCCGCTAACATAATGTTGACTTCCGGGAAAGCATTCCCTTGTAGATCTCCTGGTAACGGGATGCGACATCGCGAAGCAGAAAGTGCCGCTCCACGCGGCGACGCCCCTCTTCCCCCATCCGAATTCGGAGACCTCGGTCTAAAAGAAGTTTTACCGTTCGGGATGCGAAAGCAGGAACATCTCCCGGGGGAACGAGGTATCCAGTCCCGCCTTCGACGACCACCTCCGGATTTCCGCCAACACGTGTCGCGATGACAGGGACCCCGCAACGCATCGATTCCAGCAGCGTAATGGATAATCCCTCGGAAAACGAGGTAAGCGCCGACACATCCATGACAGCGTAATAGCGGTGGATGTCCTGCCGGTACCCGGCGAAGAGAATATAGGCATCGATCCCCATGGCTCGGGCCTTGTCACGCAACGCCTTTTCTTCTTTACCCCTCCCAAGGAGAAGAAACCGGGCGGTGGGCACAGCCTGGACGATTTCCGGGACCGCATCCAAAAAAAGGGACACGCCTTTCACGGAACGGTTGAAATTTGCGACCATGCCGACCACAAGCTGGTCCTCCCCTATGCCCAACTCCTTTCGGGTTTCCGCCGCTTCAGCTCTTGCGTCTGGGAGGGCCTCGACTCCATTTCGGACCACTACGATCCGGTCTTCGTCCACTCGTTCCCGCTTTATCACTGTCTGTTTTACCGCATCTGAAACGCAGATAATCCGGTCGGGAAAGCCCCGGGTCAGGCGCAGCCAGGAGTATTCATGAACCCCCCAATTGAATCCCTGGTCCTCGCGGTTTTCGATCAAGGTCCGGACCTTTCCTTCCCACTTCAGGAACCTGCCGAAGAGGATCGACCAGAAGAAGTATGCGTGGACGATATCGGGAGGCCTCTCCTCGATATGTTTCCGAATTCGTCCCAAGGCCCGGATCTGGGCGATCGGGTACAGGTTGAGCCACCCGTCGGAAGGTATATATGATACGGGCACGTCGGGAGAAATACGGGCAGTGAGGCGAGCCCTGCTGAGGATTTCCACCTCCCACCTGCTTTTGTCCCAGTGCTTCATCATGGAAAGCATGTGATTCCCTGTTCCCCCTCCGAGGACGTCGGTCAGGAATAGGATACGTGCGGCAGCGTTCGTTTCCACTTCAGTTGCTTCCCCCGGCGGATACCAACGAGTCTTTCTTCCGATTGCACCCAGGATCGCTTGCCGGCACAGTACCCAGTGTGAGATTTTCATAGGCGGACAGGATCGGGGCCCAAGAGAACTTCTCTTTTACAAGCGCGTAACCCAGGTTCCCCATGCGAATCCTTTCCTCAGGGGAATCCAGGAGTCTCATTGCCTCTCTCCGAAAATCTTCTGGTGTCCGGCAAAGCACAAACTCTTGCCCTGGAATCGCGTCGATCCCTTCGTTACCGATCTCCGTTGTGACGACAGGGCGTCCGGCATACATCGCCTCTAAGATCTTGTTCTTTAGCCCCGCGCCCCGAAGCAATGGAAAAAGAAATACGTCGATACCGTTGATATATGGCCAGATGTCATCGACTCCCCCGGTGACAATCACCCCGGGTTTTTCCCCCAGATCCCGGATCGATTGGGAGGGATATCTTCCGATCACGACGAGGGTCAGGTCGGGGTGAATTTTTCTTAACGGAACGAACACTTCCTTGTAGAGCCATTCCACTGCTTCAATGTTCGGGGGGTATCCCATGGTTCCGAGAAACCCGATGTTCGGGGAAGGCAACGAAACGCGTTCCGTATTCACCCCGGAAGGTATGTTGATCCCGTTCGGGACAACATGCCTTTTATCCATGGGCGCATGCCCGGAAGGAACGGCTTCGGCATCCACTCGGGAAATGTAGATCGTACCGTCGACCTTCCTGATGACATCCCCCTCCCATCGGCATGTCTTCCATTGCTCGTACAGATCCAATAGTTTGAATCGAAATAGTTTTTCTTTTCTGCGGGTGGCCCAAAGGAACGGGGAGTCGATGAAATCGATAAAGATCTTCCCAACCGACATCGAAGGGAGCGCGTCCACCAGGTAGGAAAGCAGGTCGCCCCCAACCCACACCATGGCGTCGTATTGTTCTCCTCTTGTCGCCTCGACGATCCCCCGGGTGACCATCGATCCGTCATGCGCCACGACGGAGAGGGGGGGAGTCCACGGCAACAGGAAATTTGCGTAGGTTTTGCATTTCGTTAACATGTTTTTATGAGATAGGCGGGGGTCCTGAAGCACAACGATCTTCCGGCAATAGGACCTAAGCCCATCCAGGTTCCGAAGCTCCTCTGCCCCCCCATTGCTGATGACAATCAGGTCGACTTCGTGGCGCCGTGCCATATATTCGATGATCGGGAGATACCTGACAGCTACCCCATCCGCCCGCAACGGGAAGGGAACGGATTTGAAGCCGAGCAACATCCGCTTCTTTCTTGTATCCATATTCATTTACATTTTAATAAATTGCATTTCTTGCCTTAAACCGTTTTCTTGTGTTTGATCCGATCCCGGCGAATTCGCCCCCGAGGAGACCCGCCCACAGGAATGGATGCCAGGAAAATATGAATCGGAACAGTTTTCTCAGGGGTCTGGGCATCGCGATTTCCGGGTTTCTCGGTCCCCCTGCGCCCCGGAAAGCGTGCCACACCCCATCCAGGCATGCCTCCACCGAATCGGGAAGGTTCTTTTCCCTGAGGGAACCCCCGTACGAAATGATGTGGGCCAGGTATCTCCGGATATGGAAAACCCGTTCCATCCCATTCAGTGCATCCATCCACAGGAAGTACATGTTCCGTGACCTCAGAAACACCTGCATCGGGGCGTCGTTGCTCCCGGTGGAGCGGGAATTTTTGTGGAAGATGCGAGCATCCGGAACGACGACGCTGCGGTACCCTGCCCGGGCCACACGCATGCAATAATCCTCATCTTCGTGGTACGCGAAATACTTGTCGTTCAGATACCCCACCCTCTCCACCGCCGCGCGTTTAATAAGAAGAGCCGTGCCCCACAGGGAAACGTCCGCACCGTTGCCCGGAAACGATTCCGCGTCCTCCAATTTCACGATGCGTTTCTTTTTCCAGTCGATATAACTACCGCTGAACTGGACCTGATCCGGTGCGTCGTGGAAGAAAATGATGGGACTCGCGAGCCAGATCTCGGGCGACCTCTGGACAACATCCACCAATTTTTTCAGGGTGTCTCTCTCGAGAACGGTGTCGTTATTGAGCAGCCACAGGTAATCCGTGCCTATTTCCAGGGCTTTTTTCATTCCGAGGTTGTTCCCCCCTGTGAACCCGAGGTTTTTCCCGGCTTCGATGAGAGTAACCGACGGGTATCGTAGCCGGATGCAGGAAGGCGAATCGTCGGTAGACCCGTTGTCGACAACGATGACTTTTACTTCCGGATAGTAAAGCTCTGAGACGGACTCCAGACATTCCAAGGTGTCACTGATTCCGTTCCAGTTCAGGATGATGATGGTTACCCGGGGAACGGGGGTTGTTTCAGGCACGGGGATGGCTATGGGAACACTTTCCTGAAGAATTTCGAGGCGATATTAACCTTTTCCCTGAACTTCATCGAGGTCGGTTTCATATATTCGAGTTCCTCCATCAAGTTGTTTACAATTTTCCCTACTATGGCCGTTCCACACGTGTTCTTTATATGGTCAAAGGCATTCCTCCGGATGTTTTCGTACAACTCCCGGTTTCGTATCAACTCCACCACGGAATCGGCGTATTCCGACGGCGAATCGCAAATCATCGCATTGTGCCGGTGGACAAGACCCAAGCCCTGGGCCCCGATCGAAGTGGTAACGACAGGAAGCCCCTGGGACATCGCCTCTCCCACCTTTCCTTTCATGCCGGCCCCGAATCGCAAGGGTGCGACGGATACGTAGCTGTTTCTGAAAAAAGGATCGAGGGAAGGCACGAAACCCGTTACCTGGATGAAATCGCTCTGGAGGCGCCGGATCTCTTCCGGGGGATTGCTTCCTACGATGGTCAACTTGCAATCCGGGACTGCCACCCGGATCGATGGAAAAATCCGATCGCAAAAGTAGCGCACGGCGTCCAAATTGGGATCGTGACCGAATCCACCGACGAAAAGAAGGTTCCGGTTCCCGTTTTCTTGCGATCTCATCGCGGGATCATGGATATTCGGGATCGTCTTTATGGTCAGTTCCGGACAATCGTTATTCAGAACGTCCCCATCTTCATCCGTTACCGTCACGATCACATCGGCTTTCTTGTACGTGCGTAATTCTTCCCTCTTCGTTTTTTCCGCGGCCGAAAGATCCTCCGGGTTTTTCGTCACCAGGTATTTTGAGTAGGCCCTGCGGTAATGAATGTCAACGGTATCGACAACCACATGGCAGTTCGGCTGAAAGAATTTAATTCTCGGAATGTAGTAGTCGGCGATGTAATAGAACTCTATGATCGCAGCCTTGAATGTGTGCGCAAGCAGGATCTTCACCAGCGAGTAGTCCTTGTGGTGGATGACAATGTTCAAGTTCGCGAGGGCGGCCAGGTAGCGCGCCTCCTCTTTCTGCCCCTCCCCCGTTTCATCCTGCGCAAGAAAAACGACCTCATGATTTCCGGACAGGATCTCCAGGAATCGATACATTCGTAAATCCCCGGATTGCTTGTCGAAACGAGGCAGGTGCGGCGAGATGAACAATATCTTCGGTTTGGAATTTCCGATCATCACATCAAACCCGAATGAATCGATGCCGTATATTTTATTAAGTGGCTATTGCAGATCTTCCCCTTGTCATGATCCGTGAGGAAGACATGGGTCGGCAGCGTCATCAACGTGCTCGCGATCCGTTCGGCCCCCGGGTACTCCAACCCTCCGAAATAATCCCGGAGTTGTTCGATCCGATTCACGGAGTCGGGATACATCGGGCTTACCCCCAGGGCCCCATAACGATCACACGCCTGAGCTTTGCTCTCCGGATTCTTCGCATACACGGGAAACCGGAGGAATGGAAATTCCCGGGAATAGATCTTCCTATCCTCCCACAAGGCAAGTGAATCCATGTAATGGCGACCGTTCATTATCCGGGACCGGTTGTATTCTTCCATCCTTTCCCGCCAGGTGCCCAGCATCCCCGCCTTGAAATTGCTGAGTCGGTAAAGGGGAAAGTCGGGATCGAACCGCGTTTCTCCGATCCCGAGGAAAGGCAATCCGTATGGGATCCAGTACAGGAACGGGTTAAGGAATGCTTTTATGAAAAAGGCCTCGGCGACACTCCTTGCGTATTCCCGGACCGGTTCCCTTTTCAATTCACGGTGGAATTTCCGGATGCTCTCCGCAATTTCCGGAGACGATGTGAGGATGATTCCCCCGGAGCCGCAGCTGATGTTTTTCCCTCGCCCGAGGCTGAAAAACCCTACGTCCCCGAGAGTTCCAAGTTTCCGACCGGCGTGCTCCACCCCCATGGCCTGTGCGGCGTCCTCCACGAGGAAGATCCCCTTCTCAGCGCAAATCCGGCGGGTCCGTTCGACGTCGGAGGGTATCCCGAACAGGTGGGTGGAGACGATACAGAGAGTCTTGTCGTCCCCGAGGTGCTCCAGTTGGGGATAATCGAAATCCAGCGTATCCTGGTCAACATCGCACAAAGCGATCTCCAGGCCGGATTTCACGATCGCGGACGGGACCGAGTAACACGTATAGGCCGGGATCAGTACTTTTTCCCTGGGTCGAAGCGAGGAAAGCCCCTTGAGTATCAGGACGAGCGCCGCTTTGCCGGAAGAGACCAGGAATACGAATTCGGACCCGAAATATTCCCTGATCTCGTTCTCGAGATTTCCGAGATAGCCGCCGCCGAAAAGCCCCGATATGCCGCGGGCCAGGTCCCCGGTGGATACGGGAGCGGCGGCAGGGGGGATCGTTCTGCCCACTTTCAAGGGATGTTTCTGACGATGCTGGGGCCGAGCAGGTTGGTCAGAGGTATCGGGAGTTTCTTCCACATTCCGATGGCCAACCGATACCTGGGGTTGTGCGGGTTTATCTCTGGGATCGTTCCATCATTCGCGATCCAGTAATGCCAGTACATCGGGAATGGCACCGCCCCCCACTGTTCCTTGAACCTGTATGTGCTCTCCCCCGTTGTGGAACGTCCGAAATCGAATACGCGAAACCCCTGTTTGCACGCGAACTCGAGACAACTCCAGTACAGGAGCATGTTCGGGCTTAAAGGGTTGTATCGCCGCAGGGAGGCCCCCCAGGGTATCTCCAACCTGTCTTTGAAGGCGACGAGAAATCCTGACGCCATTGGCGCCTTATCCAGGTATACGGAACAAATCCAGGTGGATTCCGGAAAACGTTCCAAGATGTTCCTGAAAAAACATTTCGGATATACAGGAGTTCCGAGATCCCTCATGCAGACGGAAAAGACGTGATAGAAACTGTCGAGTTCATCCTCCCGGCCAACCCGTATGTTCATCCCTGACTTCTGCGGTTTCCGGACCTGACTCCGCAGCTTGGAGGGAAACGACTTCCACAGATCGTCGGGGGAGGAAGGCAACGCAAGCCGCATGGAAACTTTCGAGGTTTTTACCGGGAATCCGTTGTCCAGCGTCATTTCCTGCCGGAACTCGATATGGCCGATACGGGATTGCCTGGCGATCCGCACCGCTTCTGCGATAAGGAGGTTTCTGCTCTCCTCGTCATCCGCACAGACCCCCCCGTAATTGAAGTACGGCATGGACACAAGGAAGTTTCCGAATATCATGCTTTTCATGTGGACCAACGGGAGCGTTCCGGCGATCCTCCCATTGGACCCTTCGCATACGAGATAATACCCTTTGTGTCCGAAGCTTTTTTCAATAACACCGATCCATCGATAATCATGGTATACCGAAGACGTATCGCTGTTATGGACAAATTGATCGACATCATAAACATCTTTGGGTTCGGCAATTCTTACTTTCATGGACGGATCGAGTTGCTTTCAATATCCAACAATTTGAGAATATTCATCACGGATTTTCTCTTTTCGAATTTTTCCACAATTGTATTCCTTGCTCTCTGAGAAATACGTTTTCTCGTCTGATCATCTAAAGTTAAAGCTTTTTCAATGCCGTTCAACACGCCTTTGTTGTTCGGTTCCACCAGAAACCCGTTTTCTCCGTCCCTGATGATCTCATTTGATCCGGAAACGTCGCTGGCAATACAGACAAGCCCGGTGGACATTGCTTCTGTCAAGGAAACACTTAATCCTTCCCGATCGCTTGGCAAAACGAACAGATCGCTCGCCTGGAGCAGTTCGGAAACGTTATCCGCATGTCCCAAAAGCTTTATTCTGTCTTTTCCTTTTATGGAATAAATTGAACTTTCGATCTCTTTTCTTGAAGGTCCCTCACCGGCAAACAACAACCACAGGTTCCCATTCTTTTGCGACAATATTCCAAATGCATTTATCAATCTTTCCAGTCGCTTTTCGAGGGCAAGTCTCCCGGTACTGATCAATACAATCGCATTTTCAGGTATATCGTGTTGTCTACGCATTTTCATTTTATTTGCTTCCGAAGGAAAAAACCTCGACACATCCACTCCGTGATACGCGATTGCGATTTTTTCTTTTGGGTATCCGTACAATAAGAGCGTGTTCTTTACCTCTTCACTGACGGCCAGGACGCGTTTCGAGAGATAACTACGGATTCGCGTCATCCACATCATCTTGTGCCACCAGAGTCCCAAACCGGGAATGAACCCGTAGTGAGTGGAACGAGTCCTTTCCGGGGGGGAAGGCCACGCAGAGTGCTCCGTCATGTACACATTTCCATGGGTTGCCACGTATGCCGCTAATACCGCTGGGAGTGGAATCTCGACGGTAGTTCCTTCCATGATCACGATCTTGTCCGGAGATACACTTTTTATATCTGTGACCCAACTCTTGTAAATCTCGATGAAACTTCCTAACACCGGGAGAGAAAGGATTTTATATTCCACAGGCAAATCATTGTTCTGTAATTTATTGCTTATAATATCCGTTGTAGATGCGAGTACTACGGTATTATTTTCATAATTTATACCCCAAAGCCAATCCAACAACAGAACTTCGACTCCCCCGAATGCACCAGTTCTCCGTATAAACAATATTTTCCCCAAAAATATAGCCCTTTACTTCATCCCTTGTTCGGATTTTTTATCCACCATCTTCCTGGGAATGTCTTGTGGGAATCAGGGATACAGAAGTATCTGTCGAAGACCCAGTGTGGTTTTTTTTATCGACTCATACAACCATAAGGCATTGAATTTCAACAATGCTTTTAGCTGGACCGACCTCGAAATTTGGCGATTGAATGGAAATACGATGAAGCATCGTGTTGAAAAGTTCTTTGCCGCTTTCATGTCGCCTTTATCATAGCTCAAGAGGGAAAGTTTGTAATAACAATTAGAAATAAGTTTCTTTATCTTCTTGTTGTATCTAAATTCAAGATGTTTATTGATCAGTCTATATGCTTTGATATCCTCCAGGATCTTTTCGATATTGCTCTGCATCGACCAGACACCTTTTGAATGGACCCTGTATACCGCCATCGTTTCGTCAAGATAGCCGGCTTCCCCCTGTTGTGCATGCATTATATGGGTTGTCCAATCGGTCATTTCGACGGAATA
>Ga0315273_10001259_pt1 | contig 28582 bp, 23 predicted proteins | sample YL17G02_0_MG_FD_205753 | JGI IMG/M metagenome (GOLD analysis project Ga0315273, IMG submission 205753) | Sediment microbial communities from Yellowstone Lake, YNP, Wyoming, USA - YL17G02_0 | ecosystem: Environmental > Aquatic > Freshwater > Lake > Sediment | place: USA: Wyoming | collected... | reverse complement strand
AATTCAATTCCTTTCCCAACTCAGCTGCTATGCCTTTATTTGATCCGAAAACAACTAAAGCTTTGTCTGAATTTTTATTGCCAAAAACTTTTACCGATTCTAAATTTTTGATTTCTTCTTCCAAATTTTTTTCCTTTCTTAATCTTTTCTCTTGCATCTTTTTAATATCGGATTCGTTTTCTTCAAGCGTGATACCAAACTCATCATGCTCGTAGCTGGTTGCTTTTATCACCGCTTCATCTTCTCCGGGGAAAGCTAGGGGAGAAACGCCGTCTTTTACGTCTAAATATCTTTTGTATTCTCCTTTTTTGTCCCATAATTTTCCTTCTTTCTCGTCTACTTTTTCTAATACTGACTCATCAAGATTAAAAGTGTCCTCGCTGATCTCTTTATCAATCAGGACTATGGCGGGCATTTGATATTTCCAGGCTATATTCATCGCCAAACCCGTTAAGTAAAAAGCTTCTTCGGCATCTCCCGGAGCAACTACAAACCTCTTAAAATCGCCATGGCCGGCTGATAAAACAAATAACAAGTCCCCCTGAGCCGTGTAAGTCGGCAAACCAGTTGCCGGGCCCGGCCTTTGGCTTTCAACTACTACTATCGGACTCTCGCTCTGGCCAGCTAAACTTAAGGCTTCAACCATTAAAGCAAATCCGCCGCCTGAACTGCCTAGCATAGTTCTCTTCCCGCTATAAGCTGAACCTATTGCGGCATTGATAACTTCAATTTCATTTTCTGGCTGGAAAACAACAATATTGTTTAAATCTTTTTTAACTCCGGCTAAATAATGCAAAATACTGGAAGCTGGGGTCATGGGATAGGAAATATAAACTTCCAGTCCCGCTTTTAGGGCGCCTAAAGCCACAGCTTCGTTTCCTGTTATCAACGGTAAAGGTTTTTGATTTAATTTTTCTATTTTTCGATTAGCAGTTGCCTGGTCAAAGCCAGCCCTTGCAATCTTTAAATTTAATTCCGCCTTTTCTCCGAATTCTTTCTTAAGCAGCTCTTCAACGGATTCCCATTCAATTCCCAAAGATTTTGCCAAAGCTCCAAATAGAGAAGAGTTTTTCATTATCGGTTTGCCGCCCAATTTGGTCGTTATTGTTAAAGCGGCAATGCCAATTCCCTTTTCATCTTTGATTTGGTCAGAATTATAAATAATTACTCCTCCTTCTTTTAATCTTCCTTTGTGCTTTTGAAGCGTTTCCTGGTTCAGGGCGATTAAGTAATCGATTTTACTTGCTGAGGCCGATATTCTTTCTGAAGAAGCCCGAATTACAGAAAAATTGTGGCCGCCGGTGATCAAAGATTGATAATCTTCATAAACAAAAATCCGCCAGCCATATTGGTTTAAAAGTTTCCCAATCAACTGGCCGGACATTCTTGTTCCTTCACCGGCTGCTCCGCCGATTAAAATTGAAAATTCTTTTGACATAGTTTTATTCAACAGTTACTGATTTAGCTAAATTGCGAGGTTTATCAACATCACAACCTCGCAGAACGCCTACATAATACGCGAAAAGCTGAAGAGGAATGACGCTTAAAATTGGAGTTAACATCTCCAAAGTTTTTGGAATATAAATTACGTCATCGACCAGCTCTTTTATTTTTTCATCCCCTTTTGTCGCTATTGCAATAATCTTACCTCTTCTTGCTTTCGTTTCTTCTATGTTGGATATCATTTTATCATAAACTGAATCAGAAGGACATACGGCAAAAGTTGGAAAATTTTCATTAATTAAAGCAATCGGCCCGTGTTTCATCTCCCCCGCTCCATAACCTTCAGCATGAATATAAGATATTTCTTTTAATTTTAGAGCACCTTCTAAAGCAATTGGAAAATTATATTTTCTGCCAAGGAATAAAAAATTATTATAATCTTTATATTTTTTTGCTAATTTCTCAATTTCAGGGGCTGTTTTTAAAACTTCTTTCGCTAAGTCAGGAATTAATAAAATTTCTTTTGCGATCCTTTGGCCAATGACCAAAGACATATCTCTTTGTCTTCCTAAAAATAATGTCCAAAGGGCTAAAACTTCAAGCTGGGAAGTAAAAGCTTTTGTTGAAGCCACCCCTATCTCCGGGCCGGCATGATTATAGACTCCGGCTTCAGTTTCTCTGGCGATAGTTGAACCAACGCTGTTTACGATTCCCAAAGTTAAAATTCCTTTTTCTTTCGCTTCTTTTATGGCTGCTAAAGTATCGGCTGTTTCTCCTGACTGGGAAATCGCTAAAACCGCCGTGTCTTTGTTTAAGACCGATTTTTTATAACGGAATTCGGAGGCCACTTCTACCTCAACCGGAATGCCGGCATATTCTTCAAACATATATTCCCCGACCAATCCCGCATAATAGGCCGTTCCGCAAGAAACAATAATCAGTCTTTTTATGTCTCTTAATTTTTCTTTTACGATTTCCAGGCCTCCCAGTTTCGCCATCCCATCTTCTAAGATTAATCTTCCTCTCTGGGAATTTTGTAAACTTTCCGGCTGTTCCATCATCTCTTTCAACATAAAATGGGGATAACCTCCTTTTTGAGCTTTCTCAATTGTCCAATCTAATAAAACCTCTTCTTTTTCTTTTAATTTTTTGTCCAAATCGAAAATTGAAAAATCATCAGCTTTAATGACTGCAATTTCTCCGTCATCCAGAAAAATAACTTTTTTAGAATAAGAAATTAAAGCAGCCGGATCAGAAGCAACGATTCCTCCCTGGCCGTTAAAAGCCAGGACCAAAGGACTGGAGTTTCTGGCCACAACAATTTTATCCGGATCTTTTTTGGAAATTACCGCCAAACCATAGGTCCCTCTCACTAATCTTAAGCTTTTTCTCACAGCTTCTTCTAAGTTACCTTTAAAGAATTTCTCAATTAAGTGGCACAGGACTTCGGTGTCAGTTTCTGAACTAAACTTGTGCCCTTCTTTTATCAATCCTTTTTTCAGTTCCCGGTAATTTTCAATGATACCGTTATGAACCAAAAATATATTTTTCTGGCAATCAAAAAGAGGATGGGCGTTATCATCAGTCACTCTTCCATGAGTCGCCCATCTGGTATGAAAAATTGAAGGCGTTCCTAAAAGATTGATTTTTGATTCCTTAATTTTATTTTCTAAATTATCAATCCTGCCGGCAGCCTTAATACAAACGACGTCTTTTTTATCTTGATTAATAAAAGCCAAACCGGCCGAATCATAACCCCGGTATTCTAATCTTTTAAGCGCTTCCAAGCCAAGCTTTATGTCAGTATTTTTTCCGATGTAACCGACAATTCCGCACATAAATTTGATTTTTCATTTTATCTTTTATTTGCAAAAAAGAAAAGCCCTGCAGAACAACTGTTAGAGCTAAATCTGAAAAATTTCTAATTACCCAAAACCTTAGCAAATTTCGGAACGATTTGTTTTTTTCTTGAAATCACGCCCGGCAGATAAATAATGCCTTCTTTTTCTTTTTTGCCGAAGGCCTTTTCCGCAGCCTTTTTTTCTTCTTCGCCAATCACAACCAGATTGCATTCTCTTTTTAAAATATCGAGGGCTCCGAAATAAATTAAATCAAGTCTTCGCTGTTTTTTAATTTTTTTAAGCTCTTCGATAATCTTTGTCTTTTTTTCCAATATTTCTTGAGGACCGGGTGTTTCCCAAACTGCGATTCCTACCACCATGTTCCCCAATTTGAATTCTTTATAATCTTTAGTCAACAAGTCTTTTAAATCAATACCGGAAACATCAAATCTTGCCTTAAACATTCCCTGGGCGAGATTATTAATATCTTCACCGGCAACACTCTCTAGTTCTTTGGCTATTTTTTTATCTTCATTTGTTGTAGTCGGCGATATGAATTTTAAAGTATCGGAAATTATGCCAGCCAGAAGTAAAGCCGCCTGTTTTCTGTTTAGAGTAATACCCTTTTCTTTGAAAATTTTAAAAACCAGAGACGAAGTTGAGCCAATAGGTTCTGTTCTGGAAAAAATCGGAAATGTTGTTTCTATTCCACCCAAACGATGATGGTCTAAAATTCCAACAATTTCAGCTTTTTCCATTCCCTGCCCACCTTGCTCAATTTCATTATGGTCAATCAAAAATATCTTTTTACCAGCAATATTTTTTATTAGAGCTGGCGCCTTTTCTTTTAAATAATTTAAAACAAAGGCGGTTTCTTTGTTTATATTTCCTATCCTGCACGCCTCAACTTTTTGGCCCATTCTTTTCAAGAAATCCTTGGCCACTAATGAAGAAACAATGGAATCAGTATCGGGATTTTTATGCGAGACTAAATAAATCATATTTCAATTATTTAAAATTAATAATCATTCTGCTAATGTAAGATTTTTGATTTAAGGACGTCATAGATTTCTTGATCTTTATCTTTTTTTCCCAAAACGCTTTGCATCCAAATATCTTTTGAATTTGTTTTAAAATTTATAACAAATCTTTTAATCTTAAGAAATCCAGCTCCATATTCATGAAGATCTAATGATTTTATTTCATCGAATTTTATTATTATTTCCTCGGTTTTCGACCTAACTAGCGAAACTATCGTTAAAATTAAAAAAATGACGGCGAGAATTACTACAAAAGGAAAGAGAAAAGAAAAGCGTCTCATGCTAAAACTTGTAGCAATACTTAATAGCAAAAGAGGAAGAATTAGTGAGGAAGGATTTATTTTTTTGGCTGATAGCTTGAGCTCATTATTCAAAACAATCTTTCCCCTTCTGCCATCTAACCCTGCTTGAGTATCAAAATATTTTGGTTCAAAATCTGACGAAGGATTTTCTATATAAATTATTTTATACTCCATATTAATTTTTCTTATTATACCACTATATTAATTAATTTTCCGGGAACAAAAATTACTTTTTGTATTTTTTCTTTAAATATCCATTTTTGAATTTTTTCTCTAGACAAAGCTGATTCTTTTGCTTTCTCTTCTGATATATCAGCTTCAACTTCCATCTTATCTCTAACCCTGCCATTAACCTGAATAACCAAAGTTATGGTTTCTTCTTTTACCAACTTGGGGTCATATTTTGGCCAAGCTTGGCTAAGAATACTAGCTTTTAGGTTATAGGTTCTAGCTTCTAGTCTTTGGTAGAGTTCTTCGGAAATATGCGGAGCAAATGGGGATAAAAGTAAAAGTAATGTTTTTAGATGCCAAACTCCATAGTTTTTATCAGAAAAACTATTTACCAAAACCATCAAAGAAGAAACTGCGGTGTTAAATCTGAAGTTCAAAATATCGTCAGTAACTTTTTTAATGGTTTTGTGAACTAATCTGTCTAAATCCTTATCTTCTTTGGCAGAAATCATTTCCCGCTTTATCTCGAATAACTTCCAAACTTTATCCAAGAATCTTTTCGTTCCAACTATTCCTTTTATATCCCAAATTATGGCATCGTTGAATGGCCCCATGAACATTTCATATAATCTGAAAGCGTCGGCGCCGTATTTTTCAACCAGGCCATCTGGCGATATCACATTTCCCCTTGATTTCGACATCTTTTGGCCGTCCGGAGCCAAAATCAAACCCTGATTTCTTAATTTTAAAAACGGCTCTTTAAACTTTATCAGACCTGCATCATATAAAACTTCTATCCAGAATCTGGCATATAATAAATGTAAAACCGCATGTTCTGCTCCGCCGACATACAGGTCAACCGGCAACCAATAGCCCGCTTTCTTTGAGTCAAAAATCTTGTCCTTGTTTTGAGAATCGGAGTATCTTAAAAAATACCAGCAAGATCCTGCCCACTGAGGCATAGTGTTAGTTTCTCTTTTGGCCCTGCCTCCGCATTTTGGACATTTGGTTTTCACCCAACTTTCGATTGCGGCTAAAGGCGATTCGCCATTTCCAGCCGGCTGATATTTTTCAATTCTGGGAAGTTTTAAAGGCAAGTCTTTTTCCGAAAGCGGAACTACCCCGCACGATTCACAATGAACAACAGGGATTGGTTCTCCCCAATATCTTTGTCTGGAAAAAATCCAATCTCTAAGTTTGAAATATTTTGCTTTTTTAGCAAAATTATTTTTTGCCAACCACTCTCCAATCTGATTTCTGGCTTCTTCTGACTTCATCCCGATAAACCGGCTGGAATTTACCAGAATGCCTTCCTCCTCAAAAGCGCATTCGAATCTTCCGTTTGAAGGACCTGGTGATTTTTCTCTTTCTAGTTTTCCATTTTTTTCACACGACTCAATAACTTCAACCATTGCTAAATTATATTTTCTGGCAAAATCAAAATCCCGCTGATCATGGCAGGGAACAGCCATGACAGCGCCTGTCCCGTAATAAGGCAGAACATAATCAGCTACGAAAATTGAAATTTCTCTTGAGTTTGCCGGATTAATGGCTTTTATCCCCTTTAATTCTACCCCTGTTTTTTCTTTTACTTCGCTTATCCTTTCTCTGTCTGCTTTATTTTTCGCTTCTTCAATATACTGTTCAACTGATTCAAAATTTAAGATTTGAGATTTAAGACTTGAGATAATCGGATTTTCCGGAGCTAAAACTATGTAAGTGCAACCAAAAATAGTATCAGTCCTCGTCGTAAACACCTCAATTGGTAATTGGAAATTGACAATTGGAAATTTAATAGACCATCCTTCTGATTTCCCTATCCAATTTCTCTGCATTTCTTTAATTTGTTCCGGCCAATCCAGAGAATCCAAACCTTTCAGCAATTTTTCGGCATAAGCTGTGATTTTCAAAACCCACTGCCTCAAATCCTTTTTTATAACTTTGGCACCGCATCTTTCACACTCGCCATTAACCACCTCTTCATTAGCTAAGCCAGTTTTACAGGAAGGACAAAAGTTTATTGGCAAGGTGGCCTCATAAGCTAAGCCCATTTTATAAAGCAAAAGGAAAATCATTTGCGTCCATTTATAGTATTCGGAATCGGTTGTATTAATCTCCCTTGACCAGTCATAACTTAAACCAATGGATTTTATCTGCCTTTTAAAGTTTTTAATATTGTTTCTGGTTGAAACAGCCGGATTGACTCCGGTTTTTATGGCATAATTTTCAGCCGGCAAGCCAAAAGCGTCCCAGCCCATGGGATGCAAAACATTAAAACCTTTTCTTCTCATTAAATGAGAAATTATATCAGTGGCCAAATACCCTCGGGGATGACCGACATGTAATCCTTCAGCTGAAGGATAAGGAAACATATCCAAGCAATAAAACTTTTTTCGTTTAGAAAAGTCTTTAGCTTGAAATAGTCCTATCTTCTCCCATAATTGTTGCCATTTCTTCTCAATCTTTTGCGGATTGTAATTTTTTGCCTGCCCCGTAGTCAAATGCGAAGCATTTGTACTTTGGGGCCATTTTGATTCAATTTTCTTCGGATCGTATCCCATATTCTTTATTGCTTCATTTTATCACATAAAATATAATTTTCGAACTATTGGTTAAACCCCGCTAGAAAGCTTGCTTTTTAACGGGGAAATAAAAAAGAGGCTAAAGAATTGCCTCATAATTTTGAATTAAAGAGCTAAGTATCGAGGTGCCACTTTAAGGCCGCCTGAATTCTTTTAAGTCTACCTTCCGCCAACGGCAACTTTTCCATCAGCTCTTGTTTATGTTTTTCCACGGCTTCTTTGACGGTCGCCGAAACAACATCATCAATAGTTTTCATTCTTTCTTGAACTCTAGACTGATGATACAGATGACTGCTAGTAATCTGGAAATCGCAAATTGTACAAGTCAAGATGAGACTACCGTAGGATTTATCTTTTCTCAGAGCAGGACTGTGACAGAAAGGACATAATTTAATTAACTGCAAGAATTTCACAATGTCTTTTTCTGGTAAGAGCTGGTAAGTTTCCCCGTTAATCTTGGGAATTGATACCGTTTCTCTAATCTTCATTTCTTCCGGTTTCATTCCACCTCCTTCATGAGCTTATAATATTCTTGAGTTTTTGTCAAAGAAAATCTGCCTTAATGTTATAATGAATCAATGAAAACTGCCCTAGTTTTTAATCCGAAAATCAATAATTACCATTTCGGGAAAACTCATCCTTTTAACGGAAAGAGGTTTTTAGTTTTTATGGATTTTCTTAAGAAAAATCTTAAAGGTTTTGAAAATCATTTTGACGTAATTAAGCCTGGAGCAGTCTCGGATAAAATTCTCGAATTAGCTCATAGCAAAGACTATGTTGAAGCAATTGGGAAAGCTTCAAGCGGAATTATTTTACTCGATATTTCAGATTATATTTCTGTTGATAATATTGATTATGATACCGGATACTTGCCAAAAGGAATTGATAAACCAGCCAGAATAATAGCCGGTACCTCTTTGCTGGCCGGCGAATTAGTTTTTGAAGAAAAATACAAAAAAGCAATCGGACTCGGCGGAGGACTGCATCACGCCAAATGGAATTATGGCGAAGGTTTTTGTACTTATAATGATGTGGTAATTTGCGCCAAAAATCTGCTGGAAAAAGGCGCAAAAAGAATATTGATCTTGGATACTGATGCCCATGCCGGAAATGGAGTGGCCGAAGCTTTTGAAGAAAAAAATAGTGTTTTATTTATTGATATTCACCAAGATCCCAATACTTTATATCCAGGAACCGGATTTCTAAATGAAATCGGCAAAGGAAAAGGAGAAGGTTTTAACGTTAATATTCCTCTACCGCCTCGAGCCAGCGATAAATCTTTTGAATATTGTTTTGATGAAATAATTTTTCCTCTGGCAAAAGAATTTAAACCGGAAATAATTATAAGATATGGCGGGTCTGATCCTTATTTCAGTGATTCTTTAACCCAGCTCGGCTTGACTTTAGAAGGATTTAAAATGATCGGAGAAAAAGTCAGAACCTTGGCAGACGAAGTTTGCCAAGGAAAAGAAATTGATTTGCTTGCTTCAGGTTACAACAAAGAGATTTTACCACTTGCCTGGACTTTTTTGCTTTCCGGCCTTCTGGATTTAAAAATTAATCTGAAAGACCCAAACGAAAAATTTGCCCCAAGAAAAGATTATGGCTTGGAGGAAGTAAGAGAAATTATAAAAGAATTAAAACAAATCCTCAAAAAGTACTGGAAATGCTTGAAATAAAAAGGGCCAGCTCGGCTGGCTTTTGAATTGATGATAAATCAATGATTAAGCTTTTTCTTTAGAGATTTCTCGAATTGTTTCTGCTAAAATCTCAGCTACAGAAATAACTCTCAAAGGCAAGGATTCACTGGCCTCTCGCGGAATCGGAACAGTATCGGTAACTATGATTTCTTTCAGTATTTTAATTCCCATAAGCTTCCTGATTGTTTTATTGATAATTGAAGCATGAGTAACTGCCACTGTTAAGCTCTTGGCTCCTCGTTTTTCCAGTTCCTTTCCTAAGGTTGTCACGGTAGTAGCAGCGGGAGAAATTTCATCATCAAAGAAAATAACATCCTTTCCAGCGACCTCGCCAGTTATTTTTTTTATTCTGGCCTTAGTATCACTAATCCTAGTTTTATCGACAGAACCGACTGGAACATTTAATTCTCTTGCCAAAAAATTCGCGTTTTTTGAAGCTCCCTTATCAGCAGGCAAAACAATTGCATTCTTAAGGTTCTTCTTCTTTAGATATCTGACGATTAAGGGCAGGGCAGAAAGATGATAAGCCCTAACATCGAGTTCTGATAAGAACTTCGCAAATTTTTTAGAATGAAAATCGATGCCGATAAATCTTGTCATCCTATTCACCCTAATCACCTTGCCCGCTTTCTTCACTTTTACCGTTCCGCTTTCTTTCAAAAGTTCTATCAGAAGTTTACCAGCAATGGCCATTCCAGGGATATATTTTTTATCCGACTTTTCTTTATCTGACCTGGCATAGGAAACATAGGGCATCACTACGATTATTTCCCTGGCGCCATTTTCCTTAGCGGCATTTATCATTTGGCGTAATTCCTCAAGGTCTCGGTGTAGGGTTTGAGGAATTGAAGTTTGAATTAAAAATACCTTGCAATCTTTCACGCTATCTTGAAGAACAACTTCAAAACAGCCATTAGCATATTCTTTAATTTTAAAAGGACTAGGCGAAACTCCAACCTGCTGGCAAATCTTTCCTGCTAGTAATTGAGAAGAGCTTCCTGAAAAGATTTTTACTTCGTTCATACTCTCAAGACCTTTTTATACTATTAACATTTTATATTTAATCTAAGGCTTGTCAACGACGCAAATAAAACCCAAAAAATAAACCTCGAGAGACATCTTCACCTATACCGCTGCCCTCTCTGCTTTTTTTTGGCAATCACATTTTTTCTTATCAGACAGATTTTTTATAATCTCGGAAATTAATTTTTTTAGTTTTTCGTTATTTTTTTTAAAAGTTGCCAAAACTTGTCCGATTGAAACTGGTTCTATTTTTGATCTGGAATAGATTCCAACATCATAGTCAGTAACCAAAGAGATGTTTAGATAACAAAGTCCTAATTCTGAAGCTAACGCTACTTCCGGATATTGAGTCATATTAATTAGATCGCATCCTATTTTAGAAAACGAAACGCTTTCTGCCACAGTTGAAAACCTCGGCCCCTCAATTATGACAACCGTTCCCCTGGGATGAACTCTAAATTTCAGTTTTTTGGCCTGAAAAAAAGCTATTTTCCTTAAATCTTCGCAATAAGGATAAGCCATTTCCATATGAACGACTTTCGGGCCATTAAAAAAAGTGTCATCTCTCTTTTTTGTTCTGTCTATAAATTGATCGCAAATAACAAAGTCCCCAGGTTTAATTTTTTCTCTTAAAGAACCAACGGCACTGGGAGCAATTATTCTCTCAACTCCAATTTTTTTAAGAGCCAAAATATTAGCTTTATAGGGAATTCTGTGGGGAGGAATTTGATGATTTCTTCCGTGCCTCGGCAAAAAAGCGACTTTTTTGCCGAAAATATTTCCAATTGTGATTTTATCGCTGGGTTTTCCAAACTCTGTTTTAATTTCTATTTCTTTGGCATTTTTTCCAAAAAATTCATAAAAACCGGAACCGCCGATTATTCCGATTTCTGCTAATTTTTTTGATTTATTTTTCATATTTCGCCAAAGATCTTATTTTATAACCCTTGAGGCTTTTCCTTCCTTTTAAATAAGGCAGTTCAATAAGGAAATCAACTCCGGCTATTTTTCCCTTGAGTTGCTCAACCAAATCAATAGTGGCCTTCATTGTTCCGCCAGTAGCCAAAACATCATCAACTAAAACAATTTTTTCGCCAGGCGAAAACGCATCTTTATGCATCTCCAGAGTATTGCTGGCGTACTCAAGCGTATAAGCTTTGGAAACCGTTTTAGCCGGAAGTTTTCCTTTTTTTCTCACTATCGAGAGGCCCGCTTTTAATTTATAAGCTAATGCGGCAGCTAATATAAAGCCACGCGCATCAATGCCAACAATTTTATCTACTCTCTTTTTAAGATAAGGCTTTGCTAAAAGATCAATTGTCTTGCGGAAAGCGTCTTTATCCTGAAGCAGAGGAGTAATGTCCTTAAAATTAACTCCTTTTTTTGGCCAATTCGGGATTTCTCTAATTTTTGATTTTATTAATTCTATTGTTTCCATAAATATGAAAATTTTTTTACTTACCTGCCAAAATTTTAAAAACTTAGGCGGGTAAATAATTTTTTAGCATTTTTAGTGGTGGCCTCGGCTATTTCTTCATAGCTCAAATTTTTTATATTCGCAATTTCTTTGGCAACATATTTTACAGCAATCGGCTCGTTTCTTTCTTTTTTAAATTCAGGAGGTGATAAATAGGGACAGTCAGTCTCAACTAAGATTCTTTCCAAGGGAGTATTTTTTATCACCTCTTTTAAACCAAATTTAAAAATTATGCCATTAAAACCTAGATAAAATCCCATTTTCATATACTCTTTTGCTTCTTGCTGATTTCCAGTAAAGCAATGAATTGCTCCCTTAATTTTCTTGTCACTTGTTGCTTGTCGCTCTTCCAAGATTTCTATGAGATCTTGGTGTGCCATCCGGCAATGAAAAATAACTGGCAGATCTAATTCTTGGGCTAATTCCAATTCTTTTAATAATAAATCTTTTTGTTTTTGCTTAAAAATTTCTTTTTTGGCTGTAGTTTTTGGCCGCCAGTAATAGTCCAATCCTATCTCTCCAATTGCCACAACATTTTTAGATTTGGCAAGCGTTTTGTATTCCTTGTAATTAAACTCTCTTTCAAAGCGGCAACCTTCTATCTCGTCTACTTTCATTCTTATCAAGCCCGTATCTAAATTTATGGGGTGCAAACCAACCGAAGCAAAAATTCCCTCTGGATATTTTTCGGCAATCTCCACCGCTTTTTTTGAAGATTCATAATGGGAGCCAACGTTTATCATCCACACTCCCTCACCTAAAGACCGACGAATCACTTCGTCGGCATCATCCTTATACGCATCAAAATTTAAATGGGCGTGGGTATCAACCAATTCGACTTCGTCCCTCGGGTTTGCTCGGGACGACTCTGAACGTGCCGAAGAGTCGCTCATGGTTGATGCTGAATTTATTGAAGCATCAATTAACATTTGTTTAATAACTTAATTCTCTTTTCGCAGTTGATTTCTTTTAACAAGCTAAAAACTGTTTTTGCAACCAAATTTTCCCATTCTTTTCCTGCGCCTATTTTTTTTCTTACCTTTGTGCCCGAAAGACTATTTAGAAACATCGGATGAGACTTAACCATGACTCCTATCCTCTTAAAACATTTTGTCGTCCAAGGATTTTTTGTAAAAACCGTTGTTTTTTTTGGATTCGATTTGGTTATTTTTAGAATTTTTTTTGCCCAGAAAATATCATTTTTGTAATCGTGAACTCCAAAAATTCTAAAATTTTTGATATTTTCTTTTTTGAGTGTCTTTTCAATCATTTTTTTTCTCTCTCGAAAATAAAAAGGGTTGTCTTTCGTTAAAAGACGCTGATTGCTACCGATCACAATAAAAACTTTTTCCTCTTTTTTCAGAATCCATTTTATCGCTGCCAAATGTCCTTTATGGAACGGCTGAAATCTTCCTATAAATAAAGCTGTCATTTTATTATCAAGTGAGCGAGAGAAATGAAAAATTTAATTTTTCATTTCCGAGCGAGCGCAGATATCAAAAGGTTTACTACCTTTTATTTCTTAATCGGAAATAGAATTTCCGATTCTTTAGTTTCCAATTGTTTTAAGATTTTTTCCGAGGTTTGCGTTAAAAATGGCTCCAAAAGTTTAGCAATTTCCTCCAACACTGACAAAGAATTAGAAACAACTTCTATTGATTTGTCACCGCCTTTCCACGGCTCCTCTTTATCAATATATTTATCTAAACTTCCGATTATCTCCCAAATTGCAACCAAACTTTCATGGAATTTGAAATCCTTAAGTGCCTTAACGTATTTTTCCTTAGAGATATTCAAGAATGATTCTACAATAGCTTTGGAAGACTTTACTTCTTTGATTTTAAATTTTTTAGCTAGAGTTAAAGTTCTTGATAATAAATTGCCTAAACCCTTTGCCAAATCAGCATTGTATCTCTCAATAAATTTTTCGTAAGTAAAATCGCCGTCCTCAGCAGAAGGAATTTCTCTCAAGAGAAAATACCTAACAGCGTCGGTGCCGACTTGTGGCGAGCTTGTCGAGCCATGCTTTTTAACTAATTCAAAGGGGTCAACAACATTGCCCAAACTCTTTGACATTTTCTGGCCATCAGAAGTTATGTAGCCATGAACAAATATTTTTTTAGGCAATGAAATTCCGGCTGAAAGAAGCATCGCCGGCCAATAAACAGCATGAAATCTCAAAATTCCTTTTCCTATGATGTGTAAATCTGCCGGCCACCATTGGTTGAATTTTTTTTCATCGCCGGCGTAACCAACTGCGTTGATATAATTTGAAAGGGCGTCAAACCAAACCCAAACTTTTTGACTCGGATCACCCGGCACATCTATTCCCCATCCCTGGGCTCTTTCTGAAGAACGCGAAATACAGATATCTTCCAAACCAGAATTTATAAAACTTAAAACTTCATTTTTGCGGGTTTCGGGAATAATTTTTAATTCATCTTTTTCAATAAGACTTTTGAGCTGTTTTTGATATTTAGAAAGTTTGAAAAAATAATTCTCTTCTTCTATTAGCTCCGGCTTTGTCCCGTGTTCCGGACAACAACCTTTTATTAATTCCTTTTCTTTATAAAACTCCTCGCAACCTATGCAATAAAGGCCTTTATAAGTTTTTTTATAAATATCTTTTTGGCAAGCTAACCATAATTTCTGGACTCCTTTTTTATGCCTTTCTTCGGTAGTTCTGATAAAATCATCGAAGCTTAAATTTAGGGCGCTTCTCAACTCAAAAAACTTTTTTGAGTTTCTCTCTACCAACTTTTCAACCGGAATCTTTTCTTTTTTAGCTGACTGGACATTTTTTAAGCTATTTTCATCGGTTCCGGTCAAAAATAAAACCTCCTCGCCCAAAAGGCGGTGATAACGGGCCAAAACATCAGCTTGGATTATTTCTAAAGCAAAACCTAAATGCGGACTATCGTTGACATATGGAAGTGCCGTAGAAAGGTAGAATTTTTTCATAATTAATTTTCTAATCTCGAAATTACATTCATTAGAGCGTTCACTAGATCCTTTTTTCTTTTTTTATGATTTATTAAAGGCTTCAAATTTTTGAGAAGTTTTAGTAGAGATTTTCGTTCGTTCACAGCTACCTCCCAGGAGTCTTTTCTTTGAAAAACACCTCTTTTATTTATCCCAGCTTTTTTATCTAATCTAAACAAACTTTTTATTCCAGAATTACGAAGTTTCTGGTGAATATCTTTTAAAATTCCTTTATCATAAGATCTAATACGAAATTTTGCTCGCCCTTGGGATATGCTAATATTCCCCTCTGCGTCAGTATATCCAGCCAGAAAACTAAAGAAATTTGTTTTATTATTTAAAATCCATTTTGGAATTGAATTATGTTTGGGTAATAAAAATTTAAAAGATGAATTTAAAGAGCAGTCTATATGAAAAGCCCCGTTTTTGTCTTTTTTAGTAATCCAAATCGGTCCATATCGGTTAAATAAATTATTTATTAATTGAATCTGTGCGAGCTTGGTCGTACCGCAACCAATTTCAATCAAATTATAATTCTTTCGTGCCCTTAAGTCTCCTAAACGAAATCCTATTAAATATGATTTCTCTACGGAATCCTCATTAAAATCTTTCTTAAAATGGCGGGTGCTAGTTTCAGAAATAGTTCTCCTTGAAATCCTATACTTTTTCATTTTGTCTAAAACAATCGCAGGACAACACTTATAAAATTTTGCAATTTTGCTTAAGGAAAATTTTTTCTTTATATAAAAGTTCTCTAATTGATCCTTTGTTATCTGAACCCGTTTTAAGGGTCGAGTTTTAATTTTATATAATTTTAGATACCGATAAACTGTTCCGGAACTACAGTGAAATATATTAGCTATCTTGTATGTAGAAAGTTTTTGTTTTGTATATAAATTCTCTAAATCTTCTTGGGGCATATCAACTTTTTCTTTTAGGTGCTTTATAGGAATTTCATATTTTCTTAATTGATTTAGAATAGCAGTTTGCTCACAGTGGTAAATTTTTGCAATCTCTTTGGCAGACAAGCCCCTCTTAACATAGAGCACATAGAGACCTTTTTTAGATATATTAATTCTTTTAGGACCAGATTGTCGTCTCTTAATGCCATATTCTTTCATTCGATTCACTATCGTACCTGCAGTACAATTAAAAATCTTTGCGATTTTAAAAGTGCTTAGTTTTTGTTTATGATATAGATTTTTTAATTTCTCCTTGAAAAATAAATATTTCTTCTTCGCCATTAAGTGTATCATGCCAAAATTCCTCAACATAATCAATAGCTGTTGTTATATAAAATTTTTTATTTTGGCTCTTGCTCTGAGGGCTTCGACTGAGCTCAGCCGAATGTCCCTGTCGAAAGAGGATTGACATAATTTTTGCTTGTGATAATTTACTCAAGGAGGAATAAAATTGAACTATAAGGAAGCGCTCTTCAGATTACTCGACGAAAAAGCAGAAAATATACCACTACAAAAGCAAGAAGATGCAGAATATAATACAGACGCAATCTTTGATATTCTCGAATCATTAGAGGATCCAGAAGAAGCAGCAAAAGATTGGGTAGCAAGACGTATCGATGATTTCGCCAGTGAAGATGCACCTTTCATCGCAAAAGGAATAAGATTCCTGAGAAAAGAAGCGTTCAAAGAATCAGAAGCGCCACCGGAAAAATCAGAAACACTAACCGAACCACATGGTGAGACTAGCAGCCACTAAAAGCTCTTTCATTCCATGAGGCAAAAATTCCCATTTTTGTCTCTTTTTTATTTCCGCGTGAATCCGCGCCTGCCCCGTAGGAAGCCGAAGGCTTTCCTTCGGGGTTTTTATCAGCGTTTATCAGCTTCTACAACCACCACAAACTCTCCCAAAACTTTATCATTTTCAATTTTTTGAAGAACTTCGTTTATATTACCTCGATAAACTGTTTCAAATTTTTTCGTCAGCTCCCTGCATACTACAATACTAGGTTCTAGATTATAGTTTCTAGCTTCTAGATTTAGCTCCTGCAAACTTTTCAGAATGCGATAAGGCGATTCGTAAAAAATTACCGGATATTTAGATTCGATTGCTTCTTTGAAAAATTTCTGCCTTTTTCTCTTTTGCGGCGGAAATCCCAAAAACAAAAATCTGTCCATAGGAAACCCAGAAATACTGGCTGCTGTCGTTACTGCCGAAGGCCCGGGTATGGGTACTATATTAACTTTTTCTCCTAATTTTTCAACTACTTCTTCAATAAGCAGATTTCCGGGATCAGAGACCCCGGGAGTTCCGGCGTCGGAAACTAAAGCTAGGTTTTTACCATTCTTTAAAAGATCGAGAATATAATTTATTTTTTGCAGTTTTGAGTGCTGATGATAACTTAAGGTAGGTTTTTCAATTTTGTAACGTTCCAGTAATTTTTTAGTCACTCTTGTATCTTCACACAAAATTAAATCAGCCTGTTTTAGTGTCTCTAAGGCCCTGAAACTAAAATCCTGAAGATTACCAATCGGTGTTGAAACGATAAAGAGTGTACCCATTGGAAATTGTAAATTGAAAATTGTTTAATTATAATACTTCTGCTTCTTCTTTTCTTTTTTTCAAAAAATCTCTGCCAAATTCAGAAAGAATTCCGAAAAGCGGAACAGCCAAAATTGCTCCCCAGACTCCCCAAAGGATTCCTCCGACTGTTAAGCCCAAAAGCACCCAGACCGGAGAGAGATCAGAAAATTTCTTTGTCAAAAAAGGAAGAATTATGTTGTTTTCGATCTGCTGAATTAAGATAAAAGCAATCAGGGCGAAAAAACCGTTGGCAAGGCCATTCAGAGAAACAAGTATAAATATCAAGATGCCGGCAAAAATAGGGCCTATTACCGGAACAAAATCTAATATTCCAGCAAAGAAACCTAAAATTAACGGGTATGTAGAACCTTCCTCTGGTTTGAAAATAAGAAGAGAAAGATAGGTCAAGAAGCCAACGAAGACAGCGCCGATAACCCTTGATAAAAACCAGCCTGAAACCCTGTCGCGGCACCTTTTCCATAAATCTATAGCGTAGGTTTCATATTTTTTTGGGAAGAGTATCATCAAGGTTCTTTCAATCGGCTTATCTTCCAAAGATAAAAAGATCGCTAAAGAAATAACAAAGAAGGTTGATAGAAAACCGCCGAAAATTGCTGAAGCGGCTTTAAATAAATTGACCGCAATGCTTTCCAGATTATTGCTTAAAAATATTATAAAATTCTCGGCATCTTGAAAAGCTTTAAAACCTAGCGCTTTTAAAGATGGCGCAATTTTTTCAAAATATCCGGGAAATTTCTGGGCAAATTGCCGGATTTCAGAAACAAATAACGGGACAGCTAAATAAATAAGGAGGGATAAAACGCCAAATATTAAAGTATAAACCACCAGGACCGAAATCATTCTGGGAACTTTCTTCTTTTTTAAAAAATCAAATAGCGGATCAAGCAGAACCGAAATTATCACTGCGAAAATAAACCACACCAGAACACTGCGAACCAAATAAATAATATAAAGGGAAACGACCGCAACTGAAATTTTAAAAATAGATTCCCATGATATGTCTAATTTTTGCTCGTTTTCCATATTTTTGGCTATATTTTTAGTAATTTTTGAAATTTATTTTTATCTTTAAACGGCCCAATTAGGGCTAAATTTAATTTTTCCGGCTTGAAAATATCTCTCGCCGTCAGCAAAATATCTTCTGATGTAATTTTATCAATTTTATCAAAAACTTCTTCCGGAGTTAAAATCTTGTTTTCCAGAAGTTCCTGTCTGGCGAAGAAAGAAGCCTTAGCTTCTGATTGTTCCAAATATAAAACAGAAGTCCCTTTGTAATGATCTTTTGCTTTTCTAAGCTCTTCTTTTGAAACTTTTTTCTGAGAAATTTTTTTATATTCTTTCAAAATAGCAGAAATTGCAACATCGATTCTCTTATTATCAACTCCGGCTCCGGTAACTAAATATCCGGCATCAGGATTATCTTCTGTCGAAGTATTTATTGAATAAGCCAGACCCAGTTTCCCCCTGATTTCTATGAATAATCTTGAGCTCATCATTCCGCCTAAAATTGAAGCTAATAATTCCTGGGTATATTTTTTAGGATTAAAAGTATTATAGCCTCTTACGCCCAGAGATAGATGTGTCTGGTCGGTTTCTTTAAATTTTAAAAGTAGCTGGGGCTTTGTTTGGTTTTCAGTTACGACCTCTTTTTTAAGAGATGTTTTGGTTTTTATTTTTTGAAAATATTTTTTAACTCCCTTCAAAACCTTAACTGGATTTATATTGCCGGCAACTGAAACCAAGGTATTTTGAGCCACATATTGATTTTCTCTATAGCCAATTAATTCCTGACGAGACATTTTTAAGATATTTTCCCTCCTTCCGGTAATCGGACGGCCGGCTGGCTGGTCACCATATAATAATTCCGTCCATAAATCATGGATGTGAAGACTGGGAATATCCAAATAGGTATTTATTTCTTCCAAAATAACGCCCCTTTCTTTTTCTATTTCTTCTTTCGGTAAAAGAGAGTTGAAAAAAATGTCCGAAACCCAATCCAAGGCTAAGTCAAAATTAGAAGAAGAAACCTTTACCCAATAACCGGTGTAATCTTCACCAGTAAAGGCATTGTAAATACCGCCGACTCTATCCAAAGTTTCGGCAACTGCTATGGGACTGGGCCTCTTTTTTGTGCCTTTAAAATACAGGTGTTCCAGGAAATGAGATATGCCATTTATTTCTTTTTTTTCATATTTTGATCCTGTTTTAACCAAAACTAAAATCGTTACTGACCGAGCGCTTTTACCGGGCACTGTAATCAATCTTAATCCGTTTTTAAAAACAACTTTTTTAAACATAAATTTGGTTCTTTATCTATTATATTCATATTTCAGGAAATTAAAAAGCGCGCCCCAGTAGGGGCGCGCTAATGATTCCTAATCTCAATAAAAATTTCACTTATTTAATATTTTTTGAATATCTTCTTTCAACTCTTCAATTTTAACTCTTGCTTGAGTCATCGTGTCCCTGTCTCTTAGGGTTACGGTATTGTCTTCCAAAGTTTGAAAATCAACTGTTATGCAAAAAATAGTCCCTATTTCATCTTGCCTTCGATACCTTCTTCCGATTGAACCCGCTTCGTCATACTGAGAAACAAAATAAGGCTTCAGCATCAAATAAACTTCTTTTGCCTTTTTTACTAATTCTTCCTTATTTTTAACTAATGGCAGAACAGCAGCTTTAACCGGAGCCAAGCCTTTGTTTAATTTCAGAACAACTTCTGTTTCTTTCTTAGATTCTGTTGTTTTAGTCCTGCCGCCTGAAATTTCTTCGTAAGCATCTGCAATAAACATCAGAAAGCTTCTGTCTACTCCTACTGAAGTTTCAATAATGTGCGGGAAATATTTTTCTTTCGTTGATTCGTCAAAATACTTTAAATCTTTTCCGGAATGTTTCGCATGGTTCGATAAATCCCAATCACCCCTGTTATGTATGCCTTCAACCTCACGCCAGCCAAAAGGAAATTTATATTCAATATCAATCTGTCTTTTGGCATAATGAGCTCTTTTTTCTTTTGGAACTTCAACTAATCTTAAATTTTCTTTTTTAACTCCCAGCTTTTCGTACCATTTCATCCTTTCCTCTTTCCAATAATCAAAAAACTTATCAGCATCTTTTGGATGACAAAACCACTGGAGCTCCATTTGTTCAAACTCCCTGATTCTGTAAATGAAATTTCCCGGGTTTATCTCGTTTCTGAAAGCTTTGCCAATCTGGCAGATGCCAAAAGGAATTTTAAGCCGCATTGAATCCAAAACATTTAAAAAATTAACATAGATTCCCTGGCAGGTCTCGGCTCTCAGATAGACAGGGCTGGCTGTTTCCTCAACTGGTCCGACAAAAGTTTTCATCATTAAATTAAATAATTTTGATTCAGTTAACTTTCCTCCGCACTCCGGACACGTATCTTTTGGCCCTTCTTTCAATTCATCACTTTTAAATCTTTTGTGGCAGTCCTTGCACTCAACCAGCAAATCAGAAAATCCGGCAGCTAAATGGCCTGAGGCCTTCCAAACTTCCGGCGACATAAGCACAGAAGCATCTAAACCAACAATATTTTCGTGAAGTTTTATCATCTCATTCCACCAGGATTTTTTGATATTATTTTTTATTTCCACTCCCAGAGGACCAAAGTCGTAGCAAGAACCAAATCCGCCATAAATTTCCGAGGACTGGAAAACAAATCCCCGCCTTTTACAGAGAGATATAATTTTATCCATTAGGTTTTCTGTTTTGTTCATTGCTAATTGTTAATTGTAAATTGCGAAATTGCTTACTGCACCACCCCCATTCCTTCTTTCATACTCGGATCGTCTGGCAAGGTTGTATTAACTGCTGAAGCAGTCCTTTCTATAATTAATTCGGTCCAAGTATCATCTGCCGTTATTTTAGCTTCGCTGATAATATCGGGGGTCTGGCCTTTTTGGGATGTATCCGGGGAAAAAGCAACCTGAAAAGCAACAGTAGGAGGAGCCCCCGAAACTCCGCTGCCAAGCAATAAATCTCCGATATCCCAAACGATTTCTTTTGATTCGGTATTAAAAGTAAACTTTGAATCTTTTGGCATTGTTTCTCCGGTTAATCTCATCCAGTTGGGCAGAATTGCCCTGACTTTTGCATTTTTTAAATCATTGCTGTAATTTTTAACCTGCCACATTACTGTGTAAGTTGTGGTATAACCAACTTTCGGCGGAAGAGGGCCTGAATTTCCAAAAAAATCATCCTGATAAAAACCTTTCTGTGAGAATTCCAATTTTGAATTAACTTTGGTTGAAAATTCTTCTATTATATTGTCCAGAGAAACCTTGTCTTTTATAACCGGGCTCTTTAAATCCGGCGGCAAATCATCTTTAACTTTAATCCAAAACTCTGCTTCTCCTTCTTCGGCTGGCAAAAGGTTCTTTAAATCCGGAATCATAGTATAATCCCAGATAATCTTTTTTTCTTCTTTGACAAAACGGCCAGATGGGACTTTAACGCTATCGAAATCAAAAGCGTCTCCTTCCAGAGTTACAATCATTAGTATATTTTCAGCGGGTTTGTCGCTGATATTTTTAAAAGTTATCCGGTAATTTAAAAGATCCCCGGGACTAGCCACGTATTTTGGATTGTTGTTTATTTCCTGGATAATATATAAGGAAGACTTTCCAATCTCTATCCCACTATTAGTTTCTTTCAACAAAATAAATTCTCCTTCCTGCCACATGCCGATCTCGGCCTTAAAAATTTTCGATTCTGCCATTTCGCCGTTTAATACGCCGGAAATTTCAATTCTTCCTGGCTGGGCCCTGTTAAGAAGACCAATATTCCATTCTGTTTTTTCCAATGCTTTTGGATTTGAACTTTTAAACTCAAATCCTTCCGGATAATAGATTTTTATGCCCAGATTGGAAAGCGGATAATTTACACTTGAGAAATAGTCCAATCTAAATTTGAGTTCTTTTCCTGACTCTGTTCTGGAAGGAAGATTGAAATCAAATTTTATTGGAACAGTCTTTATCAAAGTGGTAAAAGTAGTCTCAGAGAAATAGGTAGATTTTATTCCCTTAGGACTATAAGATATCTGCGCCCTCGCCATCTTTGCTTCTCCTTCTTTCCCGAAAATCCTGGCTTTAAAAGAAACCGGCTTTGGTTCCCCGGGATAGATATCATCAAGTTGCATCTCTTTTCTTGATAATTTTTCTCCATCAACTATAGAATCTTCTGGGTAATCAAAAGTAAGCTTCACGTTTTCAAGCCTAAAATCGCCGTTGTTTTTGTATTTAACCAGGTACTCAACTTCTTCGGCTAATTCTATTTCATCTTTTCCCCAAATTTCTACCTTCAAATCCTCTTTGGAATAGAAATTTTTCTGGTAATACCAGTAACCTACCGCTCCCAAAACGATTATTAAAATAAATAAAAATAAACTTTTTCTCATGCTTTTATTATAACTCGGCAGCGGAAAGATTCCACTGTCTCATAGATAAATTATTTATTTTGTCCGGAGACAAAATCCAAATAGCTTTCGGAAATCTCTTTTAATAATTTTTTCTCCGAATTTTCAATTTTTAGCCGTCTGAAGATTGGCCACTCTTTTTTTAAAATTATCCTCAAAACCTTAACCAAGCCTTCATTAATTAAAATTGCTTCTTTTGTTTTTCCTGAACACTCATTGCAAACCGTAGCTCCTTCTTGCAAAGAAAAATAAATTCTCTTTGGTTCTAGCTTTTTTTGACAAAAAAAGCAGTTATAAATTTCGGGCTGATAGCCCAGAACTGAAAAAAGATTCCAAAGAAAATAATAATATATTAAAGAATAATCAATGGGGGAAAAGGCAAGACTGTTTAATTTATTGAAAGTCTCTAAAACCAAGCGCCAAATCTTATTGTCTTTTTCTTGGCCTCTCACCAAATCGTCTAAAACTTCGGAAATCTTATAAATAATTGCTAATCTTTTTAAATCTTTTCTTAGATTTTCAAATTTATCAATTAAGACAGCGTCGGTTAAGGTTTTATAGGCCTTTCCCTGGATAAATTCAATTTCGCTCAAATAAAAAAGATTGGCTCCTGATCGCAATTTTGAGGAAATTTTCCTGATCGCTTTTCCCAAGATTTCTAACTTTCCGAAATCTTTTGTATAAAATGAAAACAGTTGGTCAGCTTCCCCCCGATTTTCTTTTCTCAAAATTAATCCCAGGGTTCGGTAGTGAATGAACATCTGAATTTACCCCGTTTAGAAACCGCCGTTCTTTCTGACGGGGCTTACTTTCCCAAAAATTTTTTTAATAAATTGGATGTTCTATCTGTTTCTCTCTTGTTTTTCATTCCATATTTCGCTTTAGCTCTCGTTGTGGGATAGTCCTTAAGGTCTTTATAAACCATACCGGCTTCTATTTGGTCGACAAGATTTCCGAATTTTTTAGGAAATAATTGTTTTTCAAGTTCTGACCTTATCTTTGCCGGTAGCTTAGTGATTTTCCAAGCCCAATCTTCTTTTAACAATCTCCTTATTTCATCTCTTCTGAGATATTTTTTCCCCCGGAATAACGAAAGATCTATTTTTTGCTCTTTTTTTTCTTCTTTTGCCTGAGAGGGTTTTTTAAAACTTTCATGTAATTTTTCCAAAGCAGCTTTTCCGCCTATTAATGGACTTCTTTGAGTACTTGATGATTTCCCAAAGCTTGCTTTCAATTTCATCAAAGAAGCTAGGCCTCCCAGTAATGGGCCTTTCTGACTACTCACCGTTTTTTTAAGGGGAAATGCCATGGTTTAAATTTTTTTAATTCCTAACCACAATTTTTCCTGATCGACCTTTATTTCCTTCTCGGCATTAAAAATTTCTTTTCCTTTTTCTTCTGATGCTAAATCCTTGACATTGGCCTCTTTCAGAATAAATTTCTTATTTCTTAGCATCATTTCATTAAGCTCTCGAGTTCCTGCATATTTTACCAAAATTTTGTCTTTTGGTTTTAAATTGGCAATTTTTCTCATTTCCTGGATATTACGCATTATTTCCCGGATAGTCCCTTTTTCTTTTAACTCGGCAGTGATTTTTTCGTCTAATTTAATTTCTTCTTTTAATTTTAAATCATATCTGAAACTCTCGACGTTTAATTCTTCTTTAATGAGACTTATCAGTTCTGAATCAAATCCATCAGCCAATTTTCCAACAGCCAGTTCTCTTAGGGGCTGCCTGACCCTAATTCCGGCTTTTGCTCTCGCTTTTAATCCTAAGTTTACTATCTCGCGCGCCCTGACCATTTTTTCTTCTAATTTTTTATTAATTAATTTTTTATATACCTTTGGCCAATCTTCCAAATGAATGCTTTTTTTATTACCTAGATTTTTATAAATATCTTCACTCAAGAAAGGAATAAACGGCGCGGTCAGCTTGCTTAAGTTTGATAGAATATAGCTTAAAGATATTGAAGCTTCACTTAATTCTTTGCTGTTTTCCGGCCTCTGAAATCTTTTTCTTGATCTCCTGACATACCACTGGGATAAATCTTCTATTGCAAATTGTTCAATACTTCTCGCTGCGCTGACTATATCATAATTATCTAAGCTTTTTGTCACTGCCAAAATCAAACCATTCATTTTAGAAACAACCCATCTATCTAAAACGCATTTGGCAGAAAAAGGTTGAATTCTTCTGGGCCTTTTTCCGTAAATCTCTAAAAAAGTTGCGCAGTTCCAGAAAGTCAGAAGAAATCTTTTCAGACAATCATTGACTTCGTTTTCTGAAAAAAGCTTGGAATCATTCGGCTGATTAACGGTGAAAAAATACCACCTGACGGCGTCTGCGCCGTATTTTTGAATTAATTGCCAAGGATCAACTATGTTTCCTTTAGATTTTGACATCTTCTCTCCTTTTTCATCTAAAACATGGCCTAGACAAACCACATTTTTATATGGCGACTCAAAACCAAGCAATGCCGATATGGCTAACAACGTGTAAAACCATCCTCTTGTTTGATCAATGGCTTCGGAGATATAATCAGCCGGAAAAAGTTTAGGCGGTTTTAATTTTTGGTTCTGCCTGCCCGCCGAAGCCTTGGCGGAGGCGGGTTCAAATGGCCAGTGATATTGGGCAAAAGGCATTGATCCCGAATCAAACCAGACATCCACAACCTCCTTTTCTCTTTCCATTAATCCGTCACATTTTTTGCAGTAAAATTTGACCTCATCGGCATAAGGACGGTGAAGATTCAGATTACCTTCTTCATCGTATGGTAAAAATTTCGCCTCAATATTTCTCAGCTCGCCGACTTCTATCATCGATTTTTCTCTATCTAAAAACAGTTCTTTATCCGATAACCCATTAAATGCCCCCTCTAAAAGCCAGAGAGGATCCCCATGGCTGACAATTAAAATATTTTTTCCCTCATGTTTTTTATCAATATCTTTAAAGAAATTGAGCATTCTCATCTTGCATTCAGACCATGTTTCAACGTCTTTTATTTTTTTTGTAAAACGCTCTAATACATCAGGAAACAGATTTAATAATTTCTCCCTTTTTTGACCCACAAATTCTCCAAAATATATATCGCGCAATCTTTCATCAAAAACGATCTCTTTTCCGGTTTCTTTAGCTATTATTTCAGCGGTCTGTTTAGTCCTTAACAAATCCGATGAGTATATGAAATCAATTTTCCTTTTTAATTTTTTAGCTGCCAGAGAAATTTTTTTTACCCCTTTTTGAGTCAGAGGACAATACGGTTTTTCTGAATAACCCAATAAAAATCCCTTAAATTTCGTCTGCCAGTAAGATTCTCCGTGGCGCAAAATATAATACTTATTTTTGCTGTATTTTTGGAAAATTAAATCTTCTTTGCTTCCTAAGGCTTCAAAATTTTTGCATTTTTTGCATTTCCAAATCGGCAAAGGGGTGCCCCAATACCTCTCCCTGGAAATCGCCCAGTCCTTTACTTCTCTCAGCCATTCCCCAAACCTTCCTTCTTTCAAATGGCCAGGTATCCAATTAATTTTCTGATTGTTTTTTATAAGGTTTTCCTTCAGAGCTGTCATCTTTATCCACCAACTTTCTTTGGCATAATACAGAAGCGGTGATTTGCATCTCCAGCAATAAGGATAATCATGTTCGTATATTTCTTCCTTGAAAAGAAGCGTTCTTTTTTCCAGCTCTTTGATGATTAAAGGATCGGCATCTTTGACAAACATTCCTGCCCAATCTTTAACTTCCGGTTTAAATTTCCCTTCTTCGTCAACATTTAAAATTATCGGCAGGCCATTCTTTTTGCCAACTATCATGTCATCCTCGCCAAAAGCCGGAGCAATGTGGACAATGCCGGTACCCTCTTCCAAAGAAACAAAGTTTCCCGAGACAACAAAATGAGCTTTTTTTTCAATTTTTGAAAATCCAAAAAGAGGCTCAAATTCCAAACCTAATATTTCTTTTCCCTTAAATTCTTCTAAAATTTCGTATTCTTTGCCTAAAACATTTAATCTTTCTTTAGCTAAGATAAAAATATCTTTTTCGACTCTTGCCTTAACGTAAGTAAAATTAGGATTAATAGCGATTGCCACGTTTCCAGGCAAAGTCCAGGGCGTCGTGGTCCAAACCAGAAAATAAAGGTCCTGGTTCTTCGCTTTAAACTTAATATATATTGCCGGCTCTTTCGTTTTTTTATAGCCCTGGGCTACTTCGTGGCTGGAAAGGCTCGTTCCGCATCGCGGACAATATGGAACGATTTTGTAATCCTTATAAAGCAATCCTTTTTCCCATACTTTCTTTAAGATATACCAAATAGTTTCAATATATTCGGTCTTATAAGTAATATATGAATGGTCCATGTCAACCCAATAGCCGATCTTTTCAGTCAAATCTCTGAAAAGAGGAATGTATTTCTGAACATTTTCTCTGCAGGCTTTGTTGAATTTAGCTATCCCGTATTGCTCAATATCTTTCTTTGTTTTAAATCCCAAGCTTTTCTCTGCTTCAAGCTCGACCGGAAGCCCATGCGTGTCCCAGCCGTTTTTTCTCTCAACTCGAAAACCCTGCATAGCTTTATATCGGGGGACTACATCTTTAAAAATCCTGGCCAGAACATGATGAATTCCAGGTTTAGCATTAACTGTTATCGGCCCATCATAAAAAACAAAGTTTTTCTTTTTTTTCCGCTGTCGGATCGATCTCTCAAAAATCTTATTCTCTTTCCAAAGTTTCATTATTTTCTCTTCATTTTTCGCAAAATTTATATCCATATTCACTTAATAGAATATCACTTAAACTGTTTTTTTCAAAACCCCCACACCAAATAAGAACAAGGCACTCTAGTCCCTGATTAACAAAGTTAGTTCTCGTTATGGTGTGGGGGCAAAACAAAAAGGGCATAGAATATCCCTTTTTTAAAAAAAGCCATTCCCGGAAATAATACTTAGATTTTCCGAATTAATATAAAAGTTTCGAACGCAACAACCAGAGCTAAGACAGCTATAATAAAAATATATTTCCAGTTGGTTTTGCCTTGTGTAATAAATATAATGGCCATGTTATTTAATTATACCTATAATTGAAATTAACTCAATCAAGGTGACGTTATAATCCTATGTTAATAAAAGCTTCTTCAAGCGCAAAGGAAGGTTTGGCTGATCTGGCAGAAACTTTCACCTTCAAGCCTGTAGAAATATTTGCCACTTCGTATATTTTAGTGCAGGAAGTAGGGGTGAATCCTGGTTTCAGCAAATCACCGCATCTGCTTTCTTCGGGAATCCAGGGACTTGTTTCCTGAGAAAAAATAAAACGCCTTTCTTCTTTATCGAATAAATCATCAAGGCTCCACGTTCCTATACCAACGCTTTCTTTTCCTATGTTTTCTGCTGTGATTATTACTTCAATAAATCTCTCTGTGGTCATGATATCTTTTTGCGATTGATTATTTTTACTTTCGGGACCTTTAAGAATATTTCCAAAGTCTTTTGCTTCCTTAAGTTTAAATTTAACATCGCCGATAACAGCTTCATATGCGGGCTCTTGCGATTTTGGCTCTTCTTTAGGCGGTGGCGGTGGGGTTTTTTTAAAAGCATTTATGATTATAATTATTAAAATGATTACGATTATTCCTATAATTATAAACAAAACAAAACTCGGAATTCCGCCTTTCGTTTTATTCTTAAATATTTTTTTCATAAAATTTTTAATATTTATCAATTTATTATATTCTAGCACTTTTTACCCCCACACCATAACAGGGATATGCGAACTCATATTAATAAGTTCGCCCTTGTTAAATCTTTAGATCTGACGAAAATCCCTATTTAGTGTGGGGGTTATACATTTTTTCTGGAACGGAAATTCCCATTAAGTTCAGAGTGTTTTTTAGTACAACTTGAGTCGCTAAAATTAGTCCCAAACGAGCTTCTGAGAAAGATCCGTTCTCTGTTAGAACCTGACAGTCACGGTAAAATTGATGAAAAACTGTGGCTAAATCCAAAGCATATTGAGGAATTCTTTGA
>Ga0315273_10001257_pt1 | contig 28594 bp, 28 predicted proteins | sample YL17G02_0_MG_FD_205753 | JGI IMG/M metagenome (GOLD analysis project Ga0315273, IMG submission 205753) | Sediment microbial communities from Yellowstone Lake, YNP, Wyoming, USA - YL17G02_0 | ecosystem: Environmental > Aquatic > Freshwater > Lake > Sediment | place: USA: Wyoming | collected... | reverse complement strand
AGCCAATTGCTATAGCAGACACGCCTTGTGTAGTATTTCCAGCACTAACGCCGAGTGCAACTGCGTTTGCACTTTGAAAAGTTAAACCACTAAAACCACCTATCGCAATCGCATTATTTCCTTGTTTTACAACGCCTGCACTTCTACCAATCGCAACCGCATTTGATCCTTGTGTATCTCTCCCTGATAAACTACCAATCGCAACCGCATTTGCTCCTTGGTAACTTGCGCCCACACTCTGTCCAATTGCTACAGCACCTAAACCTTGTGTCCCTTGTCCTGCTGAAATTCCAATAGCAACCGCATTTACACCCTGATTCGTAATAGCAGAATTTTGTCCAATTGCTACAGCACCTTGACCTTGATTAATCTGACCAGCAGTTGCTCCAACCGCTACTGCTCCTAAACCTTGTGTATTTTGCCCTGCACTATTGCCAATAGCAACCGCATTTTGTCCTTGGTTTGTATTACCCGCATTATTTCCAATCGCAATAGCATTTGTTCCTTGATTTGAATATCCCGCATCTTTTCCTATTGAAATTCCATTGGTTCCAAGACCATTTTGACATTGTATATTTATTGTTTTTACAAATGGAAATTTTACATATTTTTGATCTGGCCACGACATTATATTATTAAACAATAAAATATTTATATTTTTAAAACTAAAATAAATATTTTAACTAGTAAATTTTACATAAACTGTTACTGAAACTATACCACTTTGCGGGTTAAATGGCAAAGACCAAGAAGGAGTTACTTCTTTAATTACACATGCTAAACCATCTCCAGCATTAAATGATGAATTAGTTATTGTTTGAGTATAACCTGATATTGGAAATGTTCCTGAAAAAGCCGGTAACCCCAAAGTAGCACTAGTTAATGTTGTACCATTTGTTATTATTATATCTAATTGACCATTTGTTACAAACCACGTCAAATTATTTACTGATACCGCACTAATTGTTCCATTAAACGGCATTTTATAAAAGATTTGGGTATTTTGACTACTATTATAAACATTTACAGCACCTGTTGTATAAGTCCATGGAACCGAGCCACCACCATCTTCATTAAAGTATATGTCTAATGGATAAATAAAAGCAACTGTTGTTGAAACGGTACTTATTGTTTGGGTGCTAATAGTATATCCAGGTCCTAATGTTCCTGTTGATCCACCAGATTGAAGATCGAAATAATAACTTAATGCACTAGAAGCAAAACTTGGGCCAATTGATCCTGTAGATCCCGTTGCACCTGTTGGTCCCGTTGCACCTGTTGGTCCCGTTACTCCTGTTGCTCCTGTTGCTCCTGTTACTCCTGTTGATCCAGTTGCTCCTGTTGATCCTGTTGATCCAGGTGGACCAGTTGCACCTGTTGGTCCCGTTGATCCTGTAGATCCTGTTGATCCCGTTGATCCTGTAGTTCCTGTTGCACCAGTTGATCCCGTTGCTCCTTGTGCTCCCGTTGATCCCGTTGCTCCTTGTGCTCCCGTTGATCCCGTTGAACCTGTTGATCCGGTTGATCCTGTAGATCCCGTTGATCCCGTTGCTCCTGTAGATCCTGTAGATCCTGTTGATCCCGTTGTTCCCGTTGATCCTGTAGATCCTGTTGCACCAGTTGATCCAGTTGATCCCGTTGCGCCTGTTGATCCCGTTGATCCCGTTGCTCCTTGTGCTCCCGTTGATCCGGTTGATCCTGTAGATCCTGTTGATCCTGTAGATCCTGTTGCACCAGTTGATCCAGTTGATCCCGTTGCGCCTGTTGATCCGGTTGATCCTGTTGCGCCTGTTGATCCCGTTGATCCCGTTGATCCCGTTGATCCAGTAGCTCCTTGAGATCCTGTTTCTCCTTGAAATCCAGTTGCACCTTGAGATCCAGTTGATCCCGTTGCGCCTGTTGATCCGGTTGATCCTGTTGCGCCTGTTGATCCCGTTGATCCTGTTGATCCCGTTGATCCCGTTGATCCCGTTGATCCAGTAGCTCCTTGAGATCCAGTTGCACCTTGAGATCCTGTTTCTCCTTGAAATCCAGTTGCACCTTGAGTCCCAGTTGCTCCTTGAGTCCCAGTTGCTCCTTGTGATCCAGTTGCTCCTTGTGATCCAGTTGCTCCTTGTGATCCAGTTGCTCCTTGTGCACCCGTTGCTGGTTTACCGCACGAATTCCAAACATCATAAGATATACATTCGGGACACACCCCATCATCTCCTAAACAATTACAATTATCATATGATTGACATTCTGGACATGGATTATCATCTTGTACGCATAAACAATTTCCCTGAGATACTGGAATCCCATTTATAGTTTGAACATTTAAATTTATTATTGTCGCATTAATACTATTTATATTATTAGCATTGATACTACTACTCATAATATTATAATACAAAATATTATAATATTTTTATTTGTATATACATTATAATATTTTAAATATGAATTTTATGGTGCAGGAAAAGGTCTTTGATATTTTGGAATAGCCTGAGGAACCGGCATAATAACGGGTTTATTTTCAAATAAATTTGTGCTTTCTAAGCACGTTAATTCTGGTGTTAATGAAGGTGCAGAACTTACTAAATTGGTTGAATTAATTCCCCATAAAAATGATTCAATATCGGCAGGATTATGCGATAGGGTTGACCAAGGCATTTGACCAGGGTTTAATCCATTTCCAGCAAGTTTTGTATTATATGCGTGACCATTTGCTCCATTCTTGTATAATTGCCATGTTTCAATTCCCACATTTTGTTTTTGATCTAAACAATAATTTCCTGGTGTATTTTTATTACGGGTTGAGGCCATTTATATAATATTATAAAAGAATATAACTTTATATATTTTTTAAACTTAATAATGTTTCGATACATTTTTGTTTAAGTGTAACTAACAAATCATCATTAATTATATTTAATTCAATTTGCTGGCATATACATTTATGCATAATATAAAATATGTCTTGACTAAACAAAATCATTAATAATAATTGTTTAAATCGTTTTTCTTGATCTGCTTCTGCTGCTTCTGTTTGGTCTGCTTCTCTTTTGTTTTGACTTTGAATAAATTCTTGTAAATAAGTGTTTTCCAAATCATATGCGAATTGTTTAAAATTACTATTTGCAATCATTATTTCATATACATTTTTCATACCCTTATCTATTCTGTCATCTAATATAAAATGAACATCAAAAACTGACATTAATTCATCTCTATAAAGTTTGCTACATATATCCGAAACATCTTCTAAATTATATTCAGTTGTTTCCGTATTATTTAACTTTTCTATAAGTTCAGTTTCTATATCATTATATTTAACTTTAAATTGTGTGTTATACATTAAATATAATAAATGGTTGTCTTTAAATATATAAACTAACAAATAATATAAATTTAAATATTTAAGGTGCGTTTTAAATGTCCAAATGTCCAAATGTGTAATATTTGTTTATTAATTAAAAACTGATTTGTAAAATTATTTCACGAATACTATTGACCAAGTATATTCTACAGTTCCATTCCAACTAAACTGAGATGGAGTAAATAGCAGACATATCTATTATATATTCTTTTTATATTTTTTATATTTATTATTTCTTTTTGTTTTTCGTTTACTAGTTTTTCGTTTACTAGTTTTTCGTTTACTAGTTTTTCGTTTACTTTTTAATCTTTTTCCACCCATTGGCGTTGGGTTATATGGTGTTTTTTTATTAATCAGTCTTCTGCATATTGGACACTTATTAGATGATTTTTCCATAACTTCAAGAATACAATTTTCATGAAATTTATGACCACACATAGTGGTAACTGTGTTATTATTTAATTCTTCAAAACAAATAGGACAAACATCTTTTTCTGTTTCTTCTACTCTTGTTTTTTTTGTATCTTCTTCTGTATCTTCTTCTGTATCTTCTTCTGTATCTGCTCTTTTTCTTTTGTTGTTATCTGTTATTATATCATCTACACCTACTTCCATAATTGCTAGTCGTGCTGCTTCTTGTCGTGCTTCTTGTCGTGCTGCTTCTTGTCGTGCTTCTTGTCGTGCTTCTTGTCGTGCTGCTTCTTGTCGTGCTGCTTCTTGTCGTGCTGCTTCTTGTCGTGCTGCTTCTTGTCGTGCTTCTTCTTGTCGTGTTGGTATTTGTACTGTTTGTGAATACGTACGTCTAAATGGATTAAATGGTGAAGTGTTGTTTTTTAATTTGTCTATAATTTCTTTTATGAAATTATTATTGTGATTGTAACCTTTTTGGTATGATGTAATTGCATCAACAAAGAAACTATATCTAGGAATATTTGTTGGTATGTTAAATACTTTTATTTTGTAATATCTAAGATTATATATCTGTGGTGGTGTAGGTTCATTTAACCCATTTATCGCATCTATAACCGTAATAGTTACAACTTTTCGTGGACTAATAATATCTGGGTCGAAGGTCCTTCCTGATAATTTTCCCATAACTAAACGTTCATATGCTGTTGGTATATCCATCGTAGTGTCATTTGGTATAGGCATAAAAATATAAGTTTTTCCTATTACTAATTCTCTTAATTCTGCTTGAGTGCTCATATATATATATATATATATAATAAATAAATAAATAAATTTAATAAATAAATAAATAAATTTAAGGTGCCCCCTGACCAGCAGTATGAGTAGTATAGAAATCCTTATCTCTTGTTAGTTCACGTGATGGAACACCTCCTCGAATCCAACCTTCCGACGCCATTCCTTCAATCATTAAACTAGGATTTTGAATATTTTGTTTAACCTCTGGTATTAAAGGTGTTGTATGATATTTTAAATAACTTTTTTCGGTTAATCTAGTAACACTACGTTTGTTAGTTATACCTTCTCCTTGTTGTATTTGGGATTCTAAAATTGGATCAACTGAACCTCTTCCTAAAAATGGCACCGTAGCAAATGGGCGTCCAAATAAATCAATTCTTGACTTTGGATTTGTTTGAATTCCACCTATTAATAATTTTGAACTGTTATCCACATTACATCCACCAGCTCCCATTCCAAAACCACCAGAATAATTTATACATGGTTGTGTGGTCGCTAAAGCAGTTGCTTTTTTCATATCACAATCTTGAGCAAAAAAGTTTTGAAGAGTATAACTACACGCTTGAGAGTTTTGAATTGAATTAATATCTTGAGAACAACTATCATTTCCTATTCTTGACATTCCATTAAATGTAAAATCAGAGACATAAGCCATTTTATATATAATATTATAATATTTTTCTTAATTTAAATATAATTATGTATTTTTGTTTCTAAATATGGATATTAATGTGTTTTTTTGTTTCTAAATGTCTCGTAAATAACACTTCAACTAAACAACCAAAATCACATTTATTACAATAAAATGTAAAATCTTTTTGTCTTTCTTCTTTTGTTCCGTGCTTGTTTAAATAATGTAATTTTAGATTTGTCGTTTTTGTTGGTATATAATCACACAGATCACATTTTTTGCTTAATATCTTATCACATCTTTCTTTGCGTTTTTCTCCTGTATGTTTCTTTGAATTAATATGATCATTCCAGTGTGATATAAATCCACACTTGAACTGACATTTTTCGCATTCAAATTTAGAGTATTCCATTCTAATTAACTATATTAATATGTTTTTAAATTGATTTAAAGATATATTCTATATATAGAGTATAATGACTGAACTAAAATATTCTTATATAAGTCTTCAAAAATTTTGCGATGAAAATAGTATTGAACTTTGTAAAGATTATTCTACGGAAGTTGTTAGGCAAAAAACTGTAATTGAAGCAGTATGTAGCAAAGATGATTGTTTGGGTCTTGTTAAAAAATCATTTTATGCATTTTTAATTAATAATCTTTGTGTTAAATGTGTAAAAATAGAAAAATATAAAAAAGTTAAAGAAACAAATTTAAATAAATATGGTGTTAGTAATCCTAAACAAATACAATCTGTAAAAGATTCAATTATATCTCCTATTTACAATATAACAAAATTAGAACAGTTTTGTAATGAAAATAAAATAGTGTTAATAAATAATTATAATAATGTAAATATAAATCAAAATACAAACATAATTGGTAGATGTATTTCAAACTTATGTGCAAATAATTTTAATAAAAAATTTAGAGAACTTGTCAAAACAAATGGTTATTGTAGAAATTGTACTTATAAAAATGCTAAATTAAAACGAAAAGAATCTTGTTTAGAAAAATATGGAGTGGAAAGTGTAATGAAAGATACTCTAATAAATCAAAAATGTAATAAAGTTACAAAGTATGATTATAACTTGTTACAAACTTTTTTACAAGAAAATCCTAATATCAAACTTATTAAAGATTATTCGAATGAAAGAATATCCGCGAACTATAAATTAGATTTTTTATGCACAAATATTATTTGTTCTCAATTAGTTTCTAGAGAATTTTGGAAATTAGTTAAAATGAGAACATTATGTATGAATTGTAGTAGAATAAATGCAAAGGAAATAAGAAAATATACTAACATAAAAACGATAGGTTGTGAAAATTATTTTCAATTAAATGATATTAAAGAAAAAATTAAACAAACTAATTTAACAAAATATGGAGTAGAATATTGTATTCAAAATATAGAAATAGCAAAAAAAACATTAGCTTCTGGAGTTAGGTTTAAAGACTATGTATTTCCTTCTGGAAGAATTGAAAAAATACAGGGATATGAACATTTTGCGTTAGATGATTTAATTAATATAAAACTCGTAAATGAAAATGACATAGTAGTTGGTTGTTAAAATGTACCTATAATATGGTATAAAACAGACGACGGAATTCAACATAGACATTATGTTGATATATTTATACCAACACAAAATCTTTGTATTGAAGTTAAATCCACATGGACTATTAAATTTACTAAATCAAATATATTCTTAAAACAAAATGCTGCAAAAGAATTAGGATATAAATATGAAATTTGGGTTTACAATAAAAAAGGAGGAAATATTAATTGTTACGAATAATGCTCTAAGGATTTATCCATTGAAAATTATCCTGAACTCTAGCTAAGGCTCCGTCTGGACCTGAGCTTTTACCTGAAGGCATATTTCCGTAAAGGTACATTGCATAAGCAGATTGGTCTGAGGATACTTTTGTATTAGGCGTGGAATAAAATCGCATCATTGAGTTATCTTTTTGGAAATTTTCATACAGGTCCCCGTATAATTGTTTGTTAGTATTAATGATACTAGGATTCAACATTTGTGTTTGTTTTTTAACCGCTGTATCAATCTCATCGTACACAACTGGATTAAAACTGGGTGCGGCAGCTCTTCTATCGGGTGTATCAGCGATGTCAGTTAATAAAACATTACCAAATGGGTTTTTTTTTGTTGTTGGATGAAATTCGCTTCTTAAAACGCTTTCCAATGTAACCGGATCTCGTAACATTTGAGTTGAAGACAATTCCGATGGTTGCATAGATGAATTGACTGAAAATCCTTCTTTCTTAATTAATGAACTAACAAGTTGTTGTTTTCTTAATTTATATAATGTATAAAGTATTGCTAATGTTAGTGTTCCAATGATAATTAAATTAAAATTTCTTGTAAAAATAAATCCTAAAATTGTCATAATAATAACTAGCCGACTAATTGCGTTCAGTTTGCTTTCAAATGTCATTTGTTGTTTAGGCCAAATTTGTAAAAGACTTTCTTTATTAAATAATATTGTGGGATCATTGGACCAAAATGGAGTTGTCATTATATATTATATAGAATTTTAAAAAAAGGATTTACTTATATTAACTATTTCTTTCCTTTCTTAACTTTTTTTCCTTTTGGTGGCGGTGGTTTTGTTCCTCTAGGCGTTTTCTCTACTTTTTCTCCAGTACTAAATATTTTCAATAATTCTTCTTCAGAAATAGTTATATCTTGTTTAAGTGCTTGATCTTGTTTAAGTGCTTGTTCTTGTTTAAGTTCTTGTTTAGCTTTAAGCCTTTCTTTCATCTTGGCCATTTTCATATTTTTGTTTAATTGTGCTTCCATTGCACCCATATTAACCTTCGCTCCTTTACCTAAACCAGGTATTCCCATTTGTGAAAACATTTTTTGCATATCGCCCATCCCCGGCATATTTTTCATTTTATTCAGTAATTCCATACCTTCCTCCATTAATTCCGACTCTTTAATTTCACCTGACTTCAACTTTGCGTCTATTTTGTTTCCAATATTTTTTACCATATTCATCATTTTGCCCGGATTTTTGAATAGTTTTTGAAAAACATCTTTAGCATCTCCTGTATCATTCATATCTAAATTTAAATCTTCTGCTGTTTCTTCAGCTAATTCTAATGCCAATTTTCCTAATTTTCCTTCCATCATTGAATTAATATGTTCGTGAAGTTGGTCTGCGTTTGGCATATTTTCCATATTAATTCCGTTAAATGATGCGTCCATATTTTCATTTAATGGGGAACTACCAGTATCAAATAAGTTTTGCATACCTTCTAAAGTTTCTTCCAATTTTTGCTTAAGTTCTTCTTCATTGATCGCTTCAAATAATTTTGCGGTATCGCCCAAGTCTGAACTGTTATGTACTGTTCCAATAACCGAAAATAAAATTAATTGTAAGTATTTCCAAATGGTTTCTTTGGTCTTATCACTAATATCAAGATTCCAAAGTTGTTTAAATACGATTCCGGGTAAGAATTCGGTATTATGTTCTGATTCATCTAAAAAGAGTTCAGCATTTTTGTATAAAATGTCGAAAAAACGCTCAGGGAATACTTTAATACAATGCCTAAAAACAACTAATGTTTCCTTTTTCTTTGTTTCTTCATCTTCTAAATTATTCCACCATCTTGAAATAATACCCGAGTATTCAGGGAAAGTAATTAAAATATCAATAATAAAATCATTAATAATTTTATAAAACTCATCTGGTGGATTTAACTCTTCTATATTTTTGGGTTTTTCAGTCATTCGTATAAACTTAATAAAAGAAATATATTTAAATCAAACTAATTTAAATATATTAATATTTTCATATATATTATTTGGCTATAGTAACATTCTTAGCAACATTTGTAATAATTTTATGAATATTTTTATCACTTTCTTCCTTGGTTAATCCATTCATTGAGTTACTAACAATTTTCAAATATAAATCGTTTTTCTTTGAATTTGATTTAACACAATCAGGATATTGTTGAACCCATTTATTGATTTGTTTAATATTTTGGTTAGCTATATGTTTGATTGCGTTTGTTAATATGGGTTTATTTTCGGTGTCTTTGGTCCATTTATTATTATCTTTAATATATAATATTTCGCGTTTAAAATCACTACAATGAAGTGGTCTTAAATGTTGTTCTATATTATTGAGATTTTTAATAAGTATATTTGATATTCCTTGTATGTATCCAGTTCTACCAACGTGTTCTAAATCGTCAAGTTCCATCTTAATTGAACTAACAAAATCAGATATATTCATTGCATCTTTACACGTCTCATTTAAAAATACATTGAGATTAAATGTGTTGTTAGTTGTATTATTAGTATTGTTAGTTATAGTTGATTTAGAAGACATATCAATAATCTTATGCTGTAGATCAGTGTTTTGTTTTAACAAATGAATAACTAAAGCGTTTTTATCATTGATGTTGATTCCATCAATATACTGGGAATTATCTGTTAAACATTTCTTTTTGTGTTTCCATAACCCTGAATTGGTAATAAATTTTTTACCGCAATCACACTCGTAATTTGTTTCCATTTGATTTCCATTTGTTTCCGTTTGGTGCTTACGTGTGACAAGATGTCTACTCCAGTCACTTAAATAAGAGCATTTAAAGTCACATTTCGAACATATAAAATTCTTCTCGTTTTTCTCGTTCGCGCTCGTTTCCTCGGTTTCCATAATCTACCTAAACATAAAATCTTTAAGTTTTTTCTATAATATATAAAAAATTTATCGTAACAAAAAAAACGAAGAAAAAATGATTTTGAGAGCATTATCGTCACAACTCGAGTTCAGCGTGTTTTTTCAGAAAAGTCATTTGGGTTTTCAATTTTGGACATTTATAAATGTCCATTTTCATTTCTGGCCTCGACTTTCTGGAAAATTTATACATCCAATATAATATATTAAAACTACTTAAAGAGAAATTTTGAAATGTTAAGTTTTATTCCAGTGCTTACAAAAACGGGATTTTGTAAGTAAAAACGGACTTTTCTCAATATCTATCTTTTAAACGGAAATAATACGCTAAGCTATTATTAAATAATTTATTTCTATATTTTTCACGTAATGTTTCTTCACTAGATTCCAGTTTACAACCAGTTTCATCTAATTCAGCATCAATAACTTCAATATCGTATTCAGAACTTATATTTAATTGTGAAAGAACTTGAGCATTATTTTCAAGATGTATGTTTAATTCTGGACGAATTTCAGTATCTATATAAACTAACAATTCAGTTATTGTTAAACTATCTTTTATTTTAAATATTCCAGTTGTCTCCGTATATGGAATTTTGTAATATACTTTGATAACACTTGGCAATTCAGGATTTGTCATTATAAATATTATATACAAAACTTTATATATAATAATTAATTTCAATTTTATTTTATTTTATTGTGGAACTAATATAGCCAATTTTGAAAGATTTTGAATATATTTCATCGTTTTAGCTTGATTTTCAGGCGACATATTTTTAATAGGACTTCTTAATCGATCAATAGATTCCATAATTTTGTCAGAATTATCGTTTCTAGCTAAGTCATTTGCATAGTCTTTTACAAGAAAAAATGTAATGTTACCAGATTCGATTTGTTCTTTATAAGGATTATAAACATATTTAAGCCAAATTCGAACAATCAACTTCGGATTTGCCTTTCTTATAGCTAAAAGCGCATTTTTAGCTGTTAAAATATCAGCATCATCGGGAAATACACTTTGAATATCATTTACAAATTCATTGAAATGATCGTTAAAAATGGTAACAAAATTACTTGTCATTGTAGTTATATTTAAATATATATTATCTTTAAATAATATTTTTATTTAATTAATATTTTATAATGAATTATTATTTATAGTTTATAGTTTATATTAGATAATTCCTCCTCTCTTCGCCGTTGTAATGATTCAACACTCATCTCACCTTCCTTAAGTTTATCATTTTTATAATCAAAATCATCTTGCGGTAATTTCATCGTCATATTCATCGACTCACTTAATGTAACATAATTATGTATTTGCCTTAATCCTCCATCTCCTTTCACACTTAATTCATTATCTGACTGATCTAAAAAACTAAACATATCAGACACAATTCCGCCACTACTAAATCCACCAAACCCATCTTGAAAGTTTACGGGTTCCATATTATTTTGTGTAGCTTGTTGAATTTGTTGTGTTACTTGTGGTTTTAAATATCTATATATATCATCCCCATAAATAACCTTATAATTCTCTTTAAGTAACAAAAGCGCGGGTACTCTGGTTACACTTTCAGGCATTAATAATTTTTGTTCGTTTTGTAATATAATAAATACTTTTCCGTTATTATCCTTTATTCTTTTATCAATACATACAAAGTGAATATTATTTACATTTTGTGTTTTACTAACAATTTGTAATAATTTTTTTGAAGGTTCACAGAAATTGCTATAGTATAAAATGCAACTCATTTAAAATATCATAAGTTTTTTCCTATGAAATTTTAACTAATTACACCGACCGGAAAGAAAAATAAGACAAACTTTCTATAAAAAATAAAAAAATTGTTATTTTTATTCCTGTGATGTAAAAGCACCCTAAAGGGCATTATACTATTTCACAATTACATTTATGTAATGGTTAGTATATTTTATTATATTTTGTATTCACGACTATATTTTTCAGGTCTTTCTCCTGTTTCTAAATTAATTAAATAATTAACTAATTACTATTATTTAAAAAAATTGAATTTATTTAATACAATATTAGAAATATATAATTATATTAATAGAATGGCCACCAAAATCGCTGAATTAAAGGAAGAAGACGGTATTATGACTTTTACTATTTCTAATATAGATATTAGTTATATTAATGCTTTAAGAAGAACTATATTATCTGATATTCGAATATGCGTATTTAAGACAACACCTTATGAAGAAAATAATGCAACAATTACTTTTAATACTTGTCGTCTAAACAACGAAATTGTTAAACAACGGTTAAGTTGTATACCTATTGTTATAAATTGTATTGAATTGGAAAATCCTTTAGACACAATAAAAAATTATCTTCTTGTGGTTGATGTTGAAAATAATACGGATACAACTATGATTGTTACCACAAATGATTTTAAAATTCTTAATACTGAAACCAACAAATATTTAGAGGACGGTGAAGTTAAAAAAATATTTCCTCCATTTATTCCTCCTAATGGTAATGGTGAATATTATATTGACTTTCTTCGTTTAAGACCTAAAATTTCGGATGAAATCCCCGGAGAAAAAATCAAATTAACTTGTAAATTTACACTTGGAACATCTCGTGAAGATAGTATGTTCAATGTAACTGGTACTTGTTCTTTAGGATTTACACCAGATTATGACAAAATGGAAGAGCAATTAGAAATTCGTAAACAAAAATGGAAAGATGAAGGGAAAAAAGAGGCTGAGATTATTTTTGAATCTAAGAATTGGAAGCTTTTAGAAGGAATGAGATATGTGATAAAAAATAGTTTTGATTTTATTATTGGAACAGTAGGAATTTATGATAATGATAAAATAATTATGGAGGCGTGTAATATTTTATCGTCGAAAATGAATAATTTAAAAGAATTATTAACAAGTGATGAAGTTGACATAAAACGGTCAGATAATTTATTGGAAAACTGTTATGATATTACATTAGTTAATGAAGACTATACTGTTGGAAATATATTAAATTATGAATTATACAGTATATTTTATACGGACTTAAAAATAATTGATTATGTTGGATTTAAAAAATTTCACCCACACGATACAGATAGTATTTTAAGAATATCTCTTGTAGATAAAACAAAGGGTATCCCAGCTATAAAAACGATGGTTATTTCCGTTATTGATGAAGCTCTTAAAAAATTTACAGATATTAGAAAATTATTTTAATTTAAGAAGTTTCTGTAATATTTATTTTATCACTTGTAAGAGTATATTTTTTTTTATTATATTCTACATTCACCTTAACAACCACTTTAAATAAACGACATTCTCTATATTTAAATTCTGGTCCTTGACGTGTAATTATATTACATTCATTTTTTTCATATAGTTTACAGTTTATTGTATGAATTTGTGGAGTATATATATGTGGTTTTGAAAATGTATTTTCATAAATATAATAAGTAATTTTATTTATTTGTACTTCTTCCAAAGATGTATTAAACTCGATGTTACACATTAATTTACCAGTATTTTCAGAAGCTCCATCGTGAAGTTGAAAATCACACCATGGATATATTTCTGTTATTTTTAATTTATTTGTTTGAAATATTTGATTATTTATTAATAAAATATTTTTTGTAAAGCACATTTATTATAAGATATATAATTTATATTTATGTTATTTAATTATATATTATTCGCTATTTGAATTGGTATCTATTGTATGTTTTCTGATATTGTAATTTAAACAATACATAAGTAAAGAAGGATGTAATTTATTCACATAATTAATTACTTCTATTTTAGTAATATATAACTTTTGTGGTCTTAAATTATTTATAAAATGTTCGTGAAGCTTAAACATATGAGTTTTATATTGTGCTGGATAAAGACCAAGTTTTTGTGATTTTTGTATATAACAAGAAATATAATTCTTGTGTAAATTTTCTGTAAACATATGAAGCTGGTCTCTAAAGGCTGACATTTCTTTTTTCGTCTCAGGATAATATTTTAAATATTCCGGTAATTTTCCGGACTGTCTTAAACACAAATATTGATACTGAAGTTTTGGTTGATTGCCTCTTAATTGTCGAATTTCTTCATAAATAGGGTTTCTAAATTTAGTTCTTTGGCCTGTTTTTGTATTTTTTACAACAACACCCATTACTGAATATGGAGTATTACCAGACGCAAATTTTTCAATTAATTCTGTATATGCTGAAAAGTCGTATATTTCTGGAAATTTTATTCCGGTTGAATTAAATAAACCACTTGTTTTTACTTCTGTTAAATCTTCTTCTGAAACAACAATACTTTCTTCCGATTGAATAATTTCATAAATTGCAACTAAATATAATTGAGGATGTTTAAAAGGGGCTACAATTCTATTTGCAGGATGTTGTAACACAAAACTATAACAAAATAGCGGATTTAATAATTGAATATTGAAATTATTATACGCACAAGCGTCCATAAACATTTCATTAAATGTCAATCCAGAATCTGTATAGAAAGAAACATTAGCGCCAACCGTATTACGTGTAGCAATTTGCCAACATTTACCTTCTTCGCAGGTTGGGTCAAAAAATACATTTATCATTGTGCCTTCAATAAATTCTTGAGCAATAATATCTTCGTTTTTTGTTGGATATTGTGACATAAAATTATCAGCGGATAATGATTTTGGAGGGGAAAAAGACAATACCTTTTGTCCTGCAAATATAACAGAACGTAAAAGCCCATATGTATCAATAAGATCAGGTCTCAGAAATTCTTTTTTATATTTAACAATTGTATAACTTTCATTTCTTTCATTATAATATTGTTGTGATGAATAATATGTCGAATGATCTGTTTTAAGTGTTTCATAATTAGGAATTATAAAACCAGTCTTAATTAAATCATTAAATCCGGGAATATTTGAAAGATTATATCTAATTTGAGTATTCATTATTATACTATATTTATAAATAGTCTTTAAACTGGTTTAATAAATCAATTAATTAATTAATTAATTATTTACAACAAAATAAGGTTATTATAAATATAAAAATAACTTATTACAATATATTATGAATAATATTAAAGAAAACTTAAAAGATGATGAAAAAGATGAAAATTTAGAAGAAAAAGAAGAGGGACAAGAAGAAGAATTAGAAGAGGGACAAGAAGAATTAGAAGAGGGACAAGAAGAAGAAGGTATTTTATTAAAATTAGGTGATATTATATTAATAACTGATCCATCTAATGAAATACTTAATAATAGTATTTTTTTAATAGATTATATTGATAAAACTAAAGCAGTATTAATAAATAGTGAGACTTTTGAAAAAACGATATTACAAATATCATCAGATGGAATAATTGGCGATGGTAATATTAATTCAATAAATGTGTTAAGTAGTAATCCACAAAAGGGATATGCAAGACAAAACGATTTATTACCAGGAACTTGGATTAATATTTATTTTGGAGGAGAAATTCCAACAATAATTACAGGGAAAATAACAAATCTTGAAGAAGATATGATATATATCAATTTTGCTTATAAAGGTATTCCGGAAGATTTACCTATTGTAACATTTGAAATAAGACCAGCTATAATTGAAAAAGAAGATTCAGAAGAAGGGTTTGAAGAAGGATCAAAAGAAGTTTCAGAAGAAGGTTTAGAAGATATAATTGAAGACAGAGAATCAGAATTTGAAGAAGAAATTGATAAAACTGTGGTTAAAGAAAAGATAAAAAAGATGATTTTTAATATAAATGATATACAGTTTGGTGAAGTTGTAAATGTGGAAGAATATATACATATTGATAAAGACAAAAATAGGTATGGTATTGAAAGTCAAACAAGTGATATATTAGAAGAAATGCTTTCAACACTTCCCAATTATAAACGAACTAACAATGTGTTAAATAGCATTCACATTATGATTACTCGTTTTTTACAATTACGTGAAATATCTTCCACATTCGATCAAAATAAAAATATAACAGGGATAATAAAACGCACAGCAAATGATAGACCGTTAGCGGAGTATTTGTCTGAGTTCAAGAATGATTTATATTGGATTATGATGGTTGCTAAAAATGTAAAAAAAATATATCCCGATTCTAAAATACCGGAAAATAAACGGTACGATGACTATGAAACATTAAATATTAATGATGAATTAAAAGAAATGTCTTCATTATACGTTACTAACCAATCAAATAGAAATACTAAATCAGGGTATTCGAGTTTTACATATAAATCTTTTGAAAAATTTATGAACCCATCTTATTCGGTAAATCCTGATGTAACTAACAATGTATTTACTGAGCCCAATAGTATAATTATTGAAGGAAATGTTGAATCAAATATCAATGTAATTATTGATAATTTGGGGGATTTATATTCGACAGTTGTTAGTAATTCTGAGATAACAAATAGACGTTATGTAATTCAAAAATATAACTTAGCATTAGAAAAATTACATGTAGATAGTTTTAAAGGTCAACATATGATTTCTCGTCGCGTTAAAGTAGCGCCTAATGATTCGATTTCAATTAATTCAATAATTACACTTCCTGAACCAACTGTACGTTTTTCACAAGTTAATTTACCTGGTAGTAATTTGTTAGTTAAAGCAAATTTAAATCTTCATTTTTTAGATTATTGGCAATTACTTAAACAAAAAACGAATCCAACTAAAATAACGGTTGATGGATTAGAAAATGAAATAAAATATACTGATTCCAATTTTGTCGATAATATTAAACAATATTTATTGGATTTAACCGAATATAAAAAACCAGACAATATAAGCAATTTAGATATTTATAAAATCTTTTTGAAAACTATTATACCCAAAATAAGAGTACTATTTTCTCTTGTAAAAAAATACATTAAAGGACGGTTATCTTTAGTTGATGTTGTAAATTATTTGGAACCATTTATGATTTACCCAATTGATTTAACTTTTATGCAATATAGAGAGATAAATAGTTTTATTTATGAGAAAATAAAAGAATATAACACAAAGTTTAAAGAATATAATATGCTGTTCTCTTCTTTAAGATATATAAAAAATTCAAGGGGTCAAAACCAGTCAAAATATCAATATACTTTTACAAATCCGCTATTTGTTCTTTTAGAAAAAAACACAGTTGTAAAGTTCAGTAATAAGGTAATAATGGATATGTATGGATATGATGACTCAAATGCTATGACCATTAGCGGTTCAGAATTTCTAAAAAATATAACGGTCGCGGATTATGGTAATTTATTTAACACGGTTGCCTCATTTAATAATCTTGCATTAATGTTTCCAAAAAATCTTAGCAATGTATTTGATAATGATAAAGAACGTATGCAAAAAATAATAGAAAAGTTTAAACCATATGATAAATGTTCGTCATATATTATTGCGAAAAAATACTATTCAACAGAAACAATGTTATCGGATAATGAAAAACAGATTTATTTTGATAAGGAGTTTGATACAACTAATTATGATTTAATTGAAGAAAAATACAAAAAACAAAGAGATCAGTTATCAACTGAAGAATTTATATTGTATTTATCAGACGAATTTAGAACAAAAAGTAATATGAATGAAGAAAGTGCTGAATATATGGCAAACACACTCGTAAATCAAGCAAAACGTGTTAGAGAAGGTGATTATGCCTTATTAATATTAACAAATGGAAGTGAAAGTAGTGAAAATGACCCAAGGGCAGATCAAATGGAATACTATGTTAGAAATAATGATGTATGGGTATTAGATAATGAAATGGATAAACAAATGTTTATTAAAGAAGATGATGTATTATGTAATATAGATTATAATTGTATGTATAATACTTCTTTAAAAAAAGAAGAAAATATTGATGATAAATGTGTATCAACAGAAGTAACAAAAAATGCGATAATTCAAAACACTTTAAAAGGAATTATTGATCAATTTGATCAAAAATATGAAATATCACAAGCAGAATTAAACACACATATAACTAATAAAATAGATTATTATAATAGTTTATTTGAGAGACTTCAAGAAGTAAAACAAAAACAAAGTTTAAAATATAATAATATTTACTATAATTTGGGATTATCAATAAAAGATGAAATAAAAGATAGAAAATTATCTCCATATACAAAATTACGTGATTTAATTATGGGTCAAAATGATTTTATAAAACGTCAAAATGATATAGTGCGTTTTGTTGCGTTATATTGCTATCAAGGTAATTCTTTAACACCTAATATAAATGATGGTGATATGGAAAACGAATGGTGGTTATATTGTAATGAAACTAATACAAAATTATTGCCAAAATTTCACCATATTTTGGCATCAACCTTTATTAATAATAATAATAAATACGATGATGTATTAAATGAATTAAAAAGACAAATTGGAAAAAGATCTGATGATGGAGATGCTTGGGTGGATGAAAATAGTGGAGAAGTTATATGTTATATTGACTTTGATGTGTCAGAAGAATATAAGGATGGTTTTGTTGATACAAGTAGATCTATAATTGAAAAAGATGCTGGTGAAGTTATATTAGAAAAACAACAAGACAAACAGAAAGCAAAACGTTTAAGTCCAGAAGGCGAAATAGTGTCTAATATTGTGTCTATATTGTCTATAAATATGGGAATAAATATTGAACAATCGAGAGAATTTATAATACGCGTTGTAACTGAACTAATGAGTGATACAAATATTATTGAAAAAGAACCCGCATATAGAAAACGAGAAGAAGATGCCGCCAAAAGGGGTAAAAAAATACCATCATATGGAACAGTTTATTCTTCTGCAATCTTATATCTAACTTTAGGGTTATACTTAATAGGAATTCAAACGAGTATTCCTTCAATAAAAACACGTAAAACCGCTCCTGGATGTGTTCGTTCATTTTCGGGATTTCCTTTTGAAGGTGAAGGGGATGATAGTTCACTAAATTATGTAGCGTGTGTTGCTTTAAAAAGTCGTGATCCAACCACAATCCCTTGGAATGTATTACCGAAAAATGAAGAAAGAATTATAACTTTAATAAAATCTTTTATAATAAGGTATATATTACCTTACGGAGAAGTTCAGGAAAAAATAAAAGAAAAAACGGAATATTTGTTAGTTAATCCAGAAGATTTTATACCTGAAGAACACGATTTATCAAAATGGTTAAATTTTTTACCTCCTTTGAAAATATTTAAAGTAACACATTTACAAAATATATCAGAAGGATTTAGTGACGAGTTAAAAGATGATTTACATTCAGGAAGATATAAACAATTAGATAAATTATTAATAATAGATTCGAAAATAATATCATTTTCATTTGCAATTCAAGAATCAATTCAAAAATTAGTTGAAAAGAAAACTTTATTATTAAAATCAGGTGGTCAAACATATATGGATAATGCGTGCTGTAATGAGAGTGGCAATTCTGCTCTAACATCTCTGCAATATTTCATTAATGACGATAAAAATATAGAAAACTATAATAATATTGTTATAAGTTTAACATCATTAGTACGTGATATAAAAATTTTAACAGAAGGCGCGATGATGTTATCGGAAATTAATAGTAAACGCAGTTTTCCGGCTGTTTCAAATGATTTTAACGAAGAAATTATTTATCGTGCATTTATTATTTTATGTAAATTTCAATCATCGACTCCTTTATCAGAAGAAATAGCAACAATTTGTCGCGATAAACCGGATTATTTAAGAAAAATGGATACAATTCAAGAAAAAATATCAAAATTAAAAAGAGACAATCGAAATTATACAAAGGAAGATTTTTTGCGTTTATTTCAATTAGTTAGTAGGAATAATATCATAAAGCTAACATTTGGTACAAAAAATATAACGTGTATTGACAATTTAAAAAAAATAATAGTACAATTAGACATTGAAAACAATGAAAATGTGTCCAAATCTTTTAGACAACATTTAGAAAATTTAGTTGAAACAAATGATGTTCTTATTGAAGAGGATACAAAAGAAATGAGAAAGTTAAAAGATTATCTTCAAAATTCCATAACTAAAATGAGAAATGAATTATTAGAATTTATTAGGTCAAAATCTGAAATAGGCCCAAATGAATTAAAAAATATGACAAAGTTTATTAAAGACATAAGTATTTGGAATTTTGATAAAAATACGACAAACAATGACAATAAAATATCAGATGATGGATTATATAATTATATTAACTTTATAAAAAGTTTCATAGAATTATTAGTAGTTGTATTTCCTTCAATGATTATTAATCAGAAATTACAAACTATTGATCCCCCAAAATATTGGGGATTAGCATTAGATCATTCAAATGATATAAAGGAAATGGTATCTGATTTTTACAAGCCAATTGAAAAATTCTATGGCAATTCTATAATAAAAAATGTATTAAATGAAATAATGACAAAGAGTAGAGGAACTTATTTATTGTCTCAAAACACCCCTATACTATCAAAAATTAAAATAAGTGATAAAGAAGTATATAATGTATTTGACAAACGAATAACAACTTTATTATACGAATATTATTTTTTATCGGTATTAATCGATTATATGTATTTAACCAAAGATTCAACAATGGTATCAAGAATGTTAGTTAATCCAGAGATTAGTGAAACTGATACATTTTCAGCTGATTTTTTAGTTGATCAAGAATTAAGATTTGCTGAATTAGAAAAAGAGTTAATTCAAGGTGATGTAATGAAATTAAATAAAAATGTTGCCAATTTGTTAGTATCATATTTAAAAATAATGATGAGATCGAAAAAGACAATTAATGTTTCATATGAAGATATACAAGATAATGTATTTAAATTAAAAGAGGCAGAAAAATATGATTTTACGGATAAATTAAGAGATATGACAGATGATGCTAGAGCTGTAGATACAATATTGAAACATCATAAACTGGGAGCACTATATAGCTTAGGTATGTCAAAAGGTATAAAAGAATACGATCCAGAACATTTTGAACACGATAAAAAAATAGCGGAAAATGTATCAAGGCTTCAGAATAAATTAAAAAGAACAAAAGGAGCAGTTGATAATATTGAATTAGATGATGCGATAGATGAAATGGCAACTGATCAAGAAATAGATATGGATTTAGCGATGGATATGAACCCAAGTGATGATTATGATGATGGGGATCCTTGGGGTGATGAAAACGAAAATTATGGTGAATATGATTAAATATTTTCTAAATATTTTTGCATATTTTAGCAAAGTATAAATAAATTTAGTAACGTAAAATTAAATATATTATAAAAAAGTAATAGTTATAATATATATGTTAAGAACATTTACAAGAAATAATACAACATTAGTGTCAATAGTTTTATTTTTATTTATTTTTGGATTAGTTCAAATGTTAAAGCCAAATTTTTTATATAATAAGGATGGTTCAATAAGAGAATTTGGTGTAGGTTATAAAAATAAAACAATTTTGCCATTATGGCTGTTTTCAATCATTTTAGGAATATTAACGTATGTAATAGTACTATATTATTTACAATATTATATATAATTATTTTTACATAGTATAAATTTTACATAGTATAAATTTTACATAGTATAAATTTTACATAGTATAAATTTTACATAGTATAGGTTACAGAATTATTTATTTCTTCTTGCTTTAAAGCTTCTTCTTGTGCCTGAACATATGCTTCATGATCCGATTTTAATTGATCTACACTTTTTACACATCCTCTTGTTGCTAAATTATAATATACAATAGATGAAATTAATATAGCAGTATATACATACCAAAATGCCTCCCCTATATTATCTTTTAACACAACTAAATCTAACAATTTTTGTTTAATTTCAGTTTGTTCAAATGAACCTGGCGTCATTAATGGTTTTAATATATTCCATATTTCTAAGAAATTATCGGTATTTATTTGATTAATTAATATAGATTTATTTCCGCAAATTTTAACAATAGCTTCTGCTGCCTGTGTTAGTTCTCTCTTTTTTTCAATGTTCTCACTTTTTTCAATCATATCATTTAAATCTGTTCCAATTAATATAGAACCAAAAATATCATTAGCTCCTCCAGCAACCACATAATATCCAATAACATCTGCAAATGCGCTTTTAAATCCAGGAAACATCATTAATACTAACAACATTATTCCAAAAATAAGAACCCACGGAATAAATGTAAATATTGCGGCAGCTGCAATATTTTTATCCAAAGACCCTCCACATTTAGTCATTAAATAACCTATATTCAAAAATAATTGAATTGCAACAACTGCTCCCAAATAAAATGCTAAACTAATCATATGTTTATTATAAAATTTAATTTTATTATCATCATTCGATAAATCATCTAATGTTAGTTGAGGTTTACCTATACTCGGAAATACAAAATATATTATAGTTGTAATAATAAAAAATAACAATGATTGAAAAGAGATATCCATATAGTTAATTGGTATAATTTTTTTTTGTTTTTTAAAGGTATTTAATAATGAATACTTTTGGAGTAGAGAATATAAGGCCTATGTTAACTGAACCTGGAGTAAAATATTTTATCAATGAAACTCTTAAACAATGTCATCAATATAAGGAAAAATATTATAATTTAAACTTTAATATTGGATTGTTAGTTGTGTTTTTTATTATTTTAGGAATATTACTGCTTTATAAATATAAGGGTAAAATAACACCAGAAGAAATTGAACAAAAAGAAGTACAGAAAAAACAATATATTTTATCAAAAATTCGAAATTACCAAGATGCTAAAACAAAAGCGCAACAAAAATTAATAACGGGATTACCTCAATGGGATAATGAATTTGATATTATTAATGATACACCAATCAATAAACTTAGATAATTTTATTTTAAAGTAATTAGAATATAGAATAAATATATAAGTATATTTTATAATGAATGAACAAAATATAACACCTATTGAAGCTATTAATGAATTTTATAGATTAAAAGATAAATATGAAAATGGATTTTATGAAAAATATGTTAAACCAATTCTTAATAAGAATAAATCTAAAAGGGAGAAAAAAGTTGATTTTTCTAAATTACCAAAACAAGAATGTATTAATTGTAAAAGAAATGTTGGAACAATATTTAGTATTCGAACCGATATTGAAAATAATATTAAAATTTTTACGGCTAAATGCGGAGATATTGAAAATCCTTGTCCATTAGATATTCAAATTAATTATGGGATAAGAGAAGGTATGAATAAATTTATTAAAACAGGATTAGGTTATATTGATGAAATAAAATTAAACATAATTAAAGAGAAGAATAACGCAATATTTTTCAATAAAGATGTCATGGGTATTTTTGACACACTGACAGAGGACCTTAAAGGTGAAAGTGATACTGCCGGAATTATGATTGAAACTAACATACTTAGAAATGATAATCCAGAGAAAAAAATGTTATTAAAAAAAAGTATAAATGAATTCGGGAAAGGATTTATACTTCCATTTAAAGAAATGATTAAGCAATATGACGAAACTAATAATGAATTAATAATAAACCAAGCTGTTCATTTTTATATAAATGAAATGATACCTAAATTAAAAGAAATACAAGAAATGAAATATGATGTTAATATGATTGAATTTGATGAAATTAATAATATTTATAAATTAATTCAATTACCAATTTCATTAGAAAATAACGAATACTTTTACAAAGGGGATGATAAAGTTATTAAGTTTGTAAAAGGTATTAAAAAAGAAAAGAAAAAATCAAGAAAAGAAAAAATAGATTCTAAAAATAAAACTAGAAAAAGGGAACAGGTTGAACTTGTATTGGAGGAGGATGAAGAGGGACAAAAATTGGAAGAAAAGGGACAAGAAGAAGAAAAGGGACAAGAAGAAGAAAAGGGACAAGAAGAAGAAAAGGGACAAGAAGAAGAAAAGGGACAAGAACAGGAATCTAAAGATGTTTTTGACAGAATGAACTTATTTAAAGAAGAAAAGCTTATGGAGGCTCAATATGAAGACAAGGGTGACGTAATTCCTATTTTTGAGGAATCCGGAAATGTTGAATGGGATAATGATGTATATAATCGTTTATGGAAAAATACACCTATGCAATTAAAAGAATTACTTTTACAAGATAAAGATTGGTTAGTTACTTTTGTGAATGATTGTTATAGACAAAGAAAGAATGGTAAACCATGTAAATTAGGTTTACCGAAAAATATAAAATTACCAACCGATGATGATGTGGTCAAGTACAATATAACTGGTAAATATGATTTTGATTCGACAATCATTAATAACTTATTTGATAATATAAATTATGAAGCAAACAACGCATATCAAAAGAGGTTATTGTCATTAATATACACAGAAGATAAAGTTAATGACTTGATGACGAAAAAAGGTATGGACATAACTAATACAAAGCTTAGATATGATGTTAAATATGGTATGTTTAATGAACAATTAGAACGTTTATTAGCAAAAACAGCTAAATTCGAAAGTGGAAATTTTTAAAAATATTTATAATATATATGTTAAGTAAGTATGTATCATTGCCTGTATTTTTAATAAGTTTTGGAATTGGCTTATTTTGTATTTACATCACTGGTCCTGAAATTAAAACAGTATATGTTTATCCAAGTCCCCAAAATTATTTAAAAACACAATATAAAGACGGTGTTAATCAATGTTTTCAATATAAACCAGTTGAAACAAATTGTCCCATAAATCCATTCTCAATTAAAACAGTTCCAATTCAATAATTTATATTATTTTATACTAACATAATATAAATGTATTTAGATAAATTTGTTCATAGTTATACAGGTAAAATTATAATGTCAATAATATTAGGAATAGGTTTAGCAACATTTTTTAGAACAGTTTGTAAAGGGAAATATTGTAAAGTTATAAGGGCACCTCCGACTGAAGAATTAGAAGACCAAACATATAAATTTGATGGAAAATGTTATAAATTTGAAAAGGAAGCAATTAATTGTGAAAAAAATAAAAAGACGGTTAAAATTGCGTAAATATCAAAATACTTGAATATTTATATATAATATGTCTGAAATTAACACAACAAGTATAAATGATTTACCAACTGCGTCGGGGTCTATTGGTGGTAATATTAGTTTAGATATTAACGAAACAAATAAAAATAAAGGTGCTATGACACTTGATCAAAATACTATAAGTCAAATAGTGAATGGACTACAACAAGCTAGTTTATCTGGAGCAACACAATTACCCAGTAGAGATATACCATTACAAACTGATCAACTAACAAGTGATATTCAAGTTCAACCAAATTATGTCCCACAAGCAACTACAAGAGATTATATTAATGATTCAAATGATGATATAAATTATTATTATACTGCGGAAAAAAATCAAAATTCATTAGATAATCTTTATGATGAAATACAGGGTCCATTGTTATTAGCCGTTTTATATTTTTTATTTCAATTGCCTTTTTTTAAAAAAAATATATTTAAATATTTTCCATTTTTTTGTCATACAGATGGTAATTATAATTTTAATGGGTTAGTATTCACGTGTGCGTTATTTGGTTTTATTTGTTACTCATTGTCAAAAACAGTAAAAAACTTTAGTAAATTTTAACTTGAAAAAAAGAGTAAAAAACTTTAGTAAATTTTAAAAAATAAATACGTATTAATAATATATTTATAATAAATATTTATATTAATGAATTATTCTTTTTTTGGTAAAAAAGAAACTACATCTTATAATATTTACGACAGAACTTGTATTTACTGTCATACAGAAAACTGTTGTCCATCATTAAATTATATTAGTTGTAATTCATTTCATTGTCCTAAATGTTCTAAACAATTTATATCAACAAAAATAGTAAAAAAAATTGTTAGTGAAAGTGAACATTAATAAATATAATATAAGTAAATAATATGTTAAATACGTATATTAATGAAATTTCTCAAAATCAAGCAGATATAATAAAATCATTTGCTATTTTTTATTTATTGTTAGTTGGTAATTATATAGGAACCAGTATTTTTACTTGTAATCAAATAAATAATATAAAACAACATAAATGGTTACAACTTTTAACTGCATTTTTATTATTTTATTTCTTAGTTACGTTACTTTCAGGAACAGGTAAGTTAGAATATACTCCTCCAATTGAGAAATTGGTATATTCAATATTTTATTTTATAGGATTTTTAGTTTTAATGCGTTTAGATATGAAAATAACCAGATTAGTATTATTTCTTATTTTTGTAATATATTTTTTAGAATTAAACAAAGATTTTTATTTAGAAGGAGGAAGTCAAATAATTAACGCAAGTGATCAAGACATATATAATAAAAATCAATATTGGATAACACTAGATTGGCCCTATAAAATACGTTTATTTAAAATTGATAAAAATAATTTTACAACCATTAATCGAATAGAAGCAATTATTTATTATTTTATTATATTTTTGTTAGTTATTGGGTTTATTTCTTATGGAGGAGAAATTCGTGATACTCTAAAAAAGTCAAAACATTTATCTTGGATTGATGTAATAACTGATACAGATATTTGTAGATTAAAAGATCGTAAAAGTTTTTTCCATTATTTAAAGGTTGGAATGGGTTTACACATATATAAATAAACATTATTGAAAACAATTTAAACACAATATGGTATTTATATATATATAAATGAAAAAATAAGTAAAAAAATTGATGAAAAAATTAGTGAAACAATAAGTGTTTTAAATGAAAACGACCTAATTACATTAGATGATATATTAAATTTATGGGATGGTATACGTGAAACATCCGGTAGAATAATGATAATATCATCAAATTATTATCATAAATTAGATTCCGCACTTGTAAGACCAGGTAGAATTGATATAACTTTAGAATTATCATATGTTTCCCATCAAATTATAAAAGAAATGTATAAACATTTTTTCGAAGAAGAAATTGATGATAATATATTACAAAATATTAAAGAGGATTTTTACACACCGGCCGAAATAACAAATATTTATATGAATTCAAATAATAATAAAGATATTTTTATTGAGAAAATATTACAAAATAAACATATATAAAATAAATTAATTTTTAAAAATGATTTAGAAGATTTATAATAATGAATTTATATAATGAAATACTTATGAGCCAAATCATCCATTTTTATAAATTATATATATATATATATTTATGATTCATACGCGTAAAAATAATAATCGTAAAAATAATAAAACAATAAAAAAATCATTATCTATCAAACCTTATAGTGGTGATAATATAATAGTATTTAAACCTAATAGAAAGGCTATCGAATTTGCTAATCAAGATATTCATAAATATTTGTTTAAAGACAAAGTTAATGTTGATAACGCAATAAACCAACATGATAATTTTAAAAAAATATTAAAACAACAAGGACAAAAATTTATCGATATTTTTGAATATATGCCAAAAAATACACCATATGAGTATTTTGCTAACTTATTATTTACAAGAGATCCATTTATTAAAACTCCAAAAGGTATTATTTTAGGCAATATGAGAGAACCAGTTAGAAAACACGATACTGAAATGATTGAAACAATTATGCAAAAATTCAAACAACCAATTATATACAAATGTAAACAAGACGAATTTTTAGAGGGCGGAGATTTTTTGATTAATTGTAATACTGCTTTTATTGGAACTGGAGCTCGTACAAGCATAAACGCAGCTAAAAAATTACTTAAATTAAACTTATATGGTACCAAACGTGTAGTTATCATATATCCTGAACACCCAGACAAAAGTATGTATCGCATTCATTTAGATTGTATTTTTTCACCTTTTGGTTGTAAGCAATGTGTTATATGGGATGATTTAACGCATACTAATTCTATGCATAAACGATTAGCAATTGAATATACGCTTCAATCTAATGGAACTTATAAAAAAACAAGTAAAGCAAAAAATTTATTTAAATATTTAAAAGATGATCATTATAATATAATAAAAGTATCTACTGAAAGTCAACATAATTATGGTACTAATATTTTAGAATTAAATAATGGGAATATTCTCGTTCAAGACAAAGAAACATATAAAAAAATTGAAGGTTCTATTTTTGTTCCTTTTCATGAAATACATAAAATGTATGGTGGATTACATTGTGCTACAAATTCATTTTTTAGTTAATCTATTTTTTTATTTACAACATATATTATTTTACAAAATAATTAAAAGAAAATCCCTTTGTGTTTCTTTGTTTTTTTCTTTTTAATATTTTTTCGTTTCGTTTTTTTATTTTTTTTTATATCATCATCTCCATCTTTGCCATCAGTAGGTCTATATTTTAAAAACCACGAGTCATATTCTGCGTCTTTTTTTTTATTTTTTAATTCATTATATTTTTTCGCCTTTTCAGCTCTCATTTCTTCAACTGTTTCTTGATGACCTATACAATTAATACTAAATCGTTTAAGTAATCCTTTTTGAGCTAATCTATTTTTTTCTTGAACATCAAATAAATATTTGGACATACACAAAATACGATCTTTATTATAATATGGTCTATTAGCATATAAAAATGCCAGCCAAAAACTAAGCATAGTATCAATAGTGGCAATTTTAACACTGTATCCCCCTTCATTTACAATATTATAACTGTGACACGCCAGTGGTTCGTATATAAATACTATGGTGTCTT